>Ga0208279_1000564_pt1 | contig 27917 bp, 28 predicted proteins | sample AntAceMetag02UKM_FD_184766 | JGI IMG/M metagenome (GOLD analysis project Ga0208279, IMG submission 184766) | Saline lake microbial communities from Ace Lake, Antarctica - Antarctic Ace Lake Metagenome 02UKM (SPAdes) (version 2) | ecosystem: Environmental > Aquatic > Non-marine Saline and... | reverse complement strand
GGACGAGTTTTGTTATCGATTTAATCGGAGGCGCCGTGAGGCGGAACTATTTGATCGATTGTTGCTTGCTTGTGCGACTGCGCCTCCTCTAACTTATGATGAGCTAACCCGATAGTCATATAAATCATTGATATACTGCTCGAACTCGAGCAGTTCTTCTTTCAGCAGAGTAGGTTCGGGAGCTCGTTCTTTCATCTTATCCTCACCAGTAGCTTGACGATGAACGAAGTCCGGGGAGCGGCGATTCCCATCTCCTTGATATCATCGTCGGAGAGCTGGAAGAGATCTTTGATTAAGAGCATCGAGACTACCCGCTGCCAGAGGGGGAGCCATTCCATCGCTTTGATATTCCCATATTCAATGGGACAGCTCAATTCCTGGAGACGGGAAGAGAGCAACTCAATCCCATCCGGTCCGAAGCGACTCTGGATGTAGGACGCATCGGTCTGAAAGACCGCCCCTCTCACCTTTCCTTTTATCTCTTTGATTTGATTAACTTTTTCTTGCGTCAGCATAATTTAACCTCCGGGGCGTTACCATCTATCGAATACTTTCAAATAAAAAGTATCGGGACAATAACTGTTTAAAAATTAAACAATTTGTAACATTTTAGTGCTTTGAAAAAATCCACCACCGACCCTGTGTCGGTGGAGATGTGATTGATCACTAAATATATCCACACATAACTCCCCCCCGCCTCCCGCGCCAGCGGCGCGGGAGGCGGGGGGGGATGAGATACAACGAATTAGTTCCCAGTCATATCTCCACCGACACAGGGTCGGTGGTGGATAGAAAATAATTTCAAAGAGCTAAAGTGTTACAACAATTTAATGTTCAGCTCCGTTGGCGAGGCTGATCTTTTAACTTTTTCCATCCGCCATAGCTTTAGCGACGGAGGAAGGCACTTATTCATCCGCCATAGTGCTTGCATCCCGAACTTGATTCGGGGCTTTAGCGACGGAGGAAACGCACTTTAGGCACTTTAGAACGTTGCGCCGAAGGCGCTATGTTCTATTTCAGGTATAATAATGGCACTGTTCTGAGTTTAATGGTCAGCTATTATGAGTATAAAATAGTATAATATTGTTAAGCTGCGGTAAAATAAACTGGCTTTTCTCTTGACAGTAACCACCATCTTATATTTAACTACATCCTTGCTATTTAGATGCAAATCCGTATCTTCAACAGTAATCATTATTTCATCGGTCTGCCTCAGCCCGTCTTATCGGGGTTATTCGTGGATCGGAAAATTTAAGGAGGGAATCTCATGGCAGATGTCCAGCTCAGAACTTACATATTTTTAGACAGCATGCAACCGCAGTTCGCGTCGTTTGTGGCTTCCGCGGCCAAGGGATTCCAGCCTCTTCCGGGAATGGCCGCCTGCTATGTCGAGGTCGCCCCGGGAATGGCAATCAACGAGGTAATGGATGTGGCGCTCAAGGCTACCGAAGTTCAACCGGCGATGATGATTGTCGAGAGAGCCTATGGCCTGCTGGAGATTCATTCTTACTCCCAGGCCAATGTCCGGGAAGCCGGCCAGGCCATCCTGGACGCGCTCGGGCTGAAGGAAGAAGATCGGATGAAGCCGAAAGCAGTCGCCACCCAGATCATCCGGAAGGTTGACGCCCACCAGGCTCAGCTTATCAACCGGAGCCGGAGCGGCTCCATGCTCCTGGCCGACCAGACCCTCTATATCCTGGAAACAGATCCGGCAGGATACGCGGTGCTGGCAGCCAATGAAGCTGAAAAAGCCGCCAACATCACCCTGATCGAGGTCAAGCCCTTCGGCCGGTTCGGCCGCCTCTACCTGGGCGGAGAAGAGAAAGATATCATGGTGGGAAGTGAAGCGGCCCTGGCGGCAATCAACGCCGTTAGCGGTGTTCAGCCGTCGAAGGGGGAATAAAAGTTTAAAGTGCCTAAAGTGCCTAAAGTTATTCGCTTTCACCTGATCTTTCAGGCTTTAAAATCCCGATTAAGCCAGATGTCTAAAGTTCGAAGTTCCTAAAATTAAAAAACTACAGGTGAAATGCACACGGGGCGGGGCCAGAGAGGGGACGCGACATTGTTTAGTGTTTTGACAGTTATTAAAATTCACAAGCAACAAGTTACATTTGTAAAAGCTGAAGAGGTTAAAACAACAACAATTTAATTTTTCGAAGAAAAATTAAAAGGAGGACAAAAAAATGTCTGAAGCATTAGGTATGATTGAAACAAAAGGATTCGCGGCAATGGTCGAAGCGTCGGATGCCATGGTCAAAGCTGCTAAAGTAGAACTGGTGAGTTATGAACGGATCGGCGGCGGTTATGTCACCGCTATCGTTCGGGGCGATGTCGCTGCCTGTAAGGCCGCGGTGGAAGCGGGCGCCCGGGGCGCCGAGAAAGTCGGCGAACTGATCTCCGTCCACGTTATCCCGCGTCCTCATACTAACATTGATCGGACCCTTCCGCTGGGACGCGCTCCCAAGTCCGGCAAGTAATCACCCGGGGATAAGACTATGCTATTAGCAAAGATCCGCGGCACATTGGTCTCGACCCAGAAGGTGGAAAGCCTGGATGGCCTGACATTTTTTATCTGCGAACAGCTGGATATTGACGGCAAACCGTTAGGCAAGTATGTAGTCGCGGCCGACTCGGTCGGGGCCGGTGTGGGAGAAGTGGTTCTCTATGTAACCGGGAGCTGCGGGAGATATACCGATACCACCACCAACCGGCCCTGCGATGCCACGATTATCGCCATCGTGGATATGCTGGATGTGGATGGGAAGGCTGTCTACAATAAATCCGAAGACAGCTGATTACACCGGCTATAGTTTCCGCCCATGATCTCCGGTAGTTAAGCCGGATCGGCTCTGCTATATTGCTGGTCGGGATTTACCTTCCAGGTTACTTCCATGCCGATCGGAATAAATTTTCGGCTGGAGGAAGAATTGTGATCAAGGAAAATATGCCTAAAAACAGAACATTCAATAAAATTTTCCGGAGGAAAATTTTATGACAATTAACGAAGAACAGATCCGCTCCATCGTGCAGTCCGTGGTTAAACGGCTCACCGATGAAAACGCTCTCTCATCTGCCCCGGCGTCCCCGGCAACTCCTCTCCCCCTGATATCGGTGGGAGATGGAATATTTGATGATCTTGAAGAAGCCATCAACGCCGCAGAGAACGCTCAGAAAGAACTGATGAGGTTGCCCCTGGTCAAACGGGAAGAAATCATCGAGGCCATGCGCCAGGCGGGAAGAGATAACGCCAAGAAGATGTCAATCCTGGCCCAGCAGGAGTCCGGAATGGGACGGGTGGAATCCAAGATCCAGAAGCACCTCCTGGTCTCCAACAAAACCCCCGGACTGGAAGATCTCCAGCCGATGGCCTGGACCGGAGATCACGGCTTGACCCTGGTCGAGCGAGCGCCCTTCGGCCTGATCGGAGCTATTATCCCCTCCACCAACCCGACCTCAACCGTGATCTGCAACTCGATCGGGATGATCGCCGCCGGAAACTCCGTTGTCTTTGGTCCTCATCCAGGGGCTAAAGTTGCTTCCCAGAGTATGATTCAGATTATGAATCGGGCCATCACCGGCGCGGGTGGCCCGGCCAACCTCCTGGTCGCCCTCCGGGAACCGACAATCGAGGCGGCCGGGGTCTTGATGAAACATCCGAAGACAAAAATTCTCATGATCACCGGCGGCCCGGGTGTGGTGAAAGCCGCCATGCAGTCCGGCAAAAAGGTAATTGCCGCCGGTCCGGGTAATCCGCCGGTAGTGGTAGACTCGACCGCCGACATTACCCGCGCCGGAAAACTGATCGTGGATGGGGCTTCCTTCGACAATAATATTGTCTGTGTCTGCGAGAAAGAAATCTTCGCGGTTGAGAAGATCGCCGATCAATTAAAGGCTGAACTGATTAAAAACGGCGCTTATGAGATCAATAAAGAACAGACTGAAGCTTTGACCAAGATTGTCATCGCCAAACTCCCCGGACCCAGCGGAGAAGAGGGCGCTCCCAACAAAAAATTCGTGGGGCGCTCGCCCAGGATCATCCTGGCCGAGATCGGAGTTACGGTCGGCGACGAAGTTAAGATTATCCTGGCCGAGGTGGATGCCCATCACCCGCTGGTGCTGGTCGAGCAGTTAATGCCGGTCATCCCATTCGTCCGGGTTCCGGATGTTGATACCGCTATCGCGCTGGCCGTCGAAGTTGAACATGGCTATCGCCATTCGATGTATATGTACTCCCGGGATGTGGATAAATTAAGCAAGATGGCCCGCGAGTGTAACTCCTCCATCTTCGTCAAGAACGGCCCCTGCTATTCCGGACTGGGATTCGGCGGCCAGGGCTATACCTCCTTCAGTATTGCCAGTCCTACCGGAGAAGGTCTCACCAAAGCCTCCCACTTCACCCGGGAACGCCGCTGCGTCCTGATTGATTACTTCAGAATTGTTTAAATTTGCCTGCGGCAAATTTGTTTTGAATGACATAACATCCCCGGTGAGCTTGTCTCCCCGGAGTGTAAGTTCAACGGCTAACTCGTTGCTTCGGAATTTTAATAACACTCGTAGCGGCGACCTTCAGGTCGCCACTAGTGGCAGCCTAAAGGCTGCCGCTACGAGGTTGCGCCCCAGGCGCTAAGTTCCTGTATCGGAATTCCAATAAATTCGCGTAATTCGCGAAATTCGTAGTTCATTAAATTTTATTTAGCGAAGATTCGCGGTTTTAATAAGGGGCGGGGAGGGGATTAATCAGTGTAAATCCGTGTACCCGCAAAATGACCTTCGGTCATCGCGGGTTAAAAATCTTTGGACTAAAAAAAGGGGGGGGGGAGGCAGGGGGAACAATTAGTGCAAATTAGTGTAATTAGTGGACTGCCCCTCCGAGGAAAGTTTTTGAATAATACAACTGACAGTTTAGTGGATAAAGTCTGGAAGGCCGGGGTAGTGGGCGCGGGCGGGGCGGGATTTCCGACCTGGAAGAAGATCGATGCCCGGGTTAAGACGGTTATCGTCAATGGAGCGGAGTGCGAACCCCTCCTGCGCAATGACCAGCAGTTAATGGCCGTCCGGTCCGGAGAAATTATCCGGGGCCTTAAACTGGTCATGAACTCCACCGGGGCCTCCCGGGGAGTTGTCGCGCTAAAAAAGAAATATACCGCCGCCATCGACGCCCTGCGGGCGGAGATTAAAGGCGACGGAAAGATCAGTCTCCACCTGATGGATAGCATCTACCCAGCCGGTGATGAGTTTGTCATTGTCTATGAAGTCACCGGAAAAGTAATCCCCCCGGGCGAGATCCCCCTGAAAGTCGGTATTCTGGTCAGTAATGTCGAGACCTTCCTTAATATCTCACGGGCCGAACGGGGAGAACCCGTCATCTCCCGGCATCTTACGGTCACCGGAGCGGTCCGGAAACCGATAACCTTGGAATTGCCGATCGGTACCCCGATCCGCGCGGCGGTGGAATTGGCCGGAGGACCGGTGATTAAGGATTGGGTTATTGTCATCGGAGGTCCGATGATGGGAGAGGTCGCCTCATCCCCGGAAATCCCCATCACCAAGACTACCTCGGCGTTGATCGTGCTGCCGGCCGATCACCCGGTTATCACTCGGAAGACCAGAAGCCTGGAGTTTGATCTGAGCAAGATCCAGTCCGCCTGCTGCCAGTGTGACTACTGTACCCTGGTCTGCCCCCGGGCCCTGCTGGGACATAATTTCAAACCCCATATTGTGATGCGCCAGATAGCCCTGGGTCTCCCCATCTCGGAATCCCCCGGAATAACCGGAGCTGCTTTCTGCTGCAACTGCGATCTCTGCGGAGCTTACGCCTGTCCCATGAATCTCCCGGTCGGCCGTTTAATTAAACAGGTAGCCGCCCGAATGAAAGAATCAGGCTGGGAATCCCCTCCCCGGCTCTCCGGGTACTCTCCTCTTCCCCGGAGAGAATACAGTTTGATCCCGGTCTCCCGTCTGACCAGCCGACTGGGACTATCCGAATATGACCGTCCGGCCCCGCTCTCTGAAAGCAATTTTCAGCCCGAAATAGTAACCATCCCCCTCAAACAGCATATCGGACAACCCGCCCGGCCGGTCGTGGCGGAGCGGCAGAAGGTAAAATCCGGGGATCTGATCGGCGATATTGATCCCGATACCATGGGCGCCCGCGTCCATGCTTCAATTACCGGTATAATCCGGAAGATCAGCAAAGAATCTATAACCATTCACGCATCATAAATAACAAATTTCTCAGAAGGAAAAATTAATATGGACGTTGCCGTAGGATTTATTGAATTTAATAGTGTAGCTGCCGGGATCTTTGCCACCGACGCGATGGCCAAGAAATCCGAGGTGACGATAATCGATTCCCGGTCAGTCTGCCCGGGGAAATATATCATTCTGGTCACCGGGATGACCGGCCCGGTGGATGAATCACTCCAGGCTGGCCTAGAAGCCGGGGCGGACGCGGTCACCGATCATATCTTTCTTCCTAATATTCATCCCCAGGTCATTCCCGCCATCCTGGCGGCCGGACCGGTCGGGGAACTGGGGGCCATAGGAGTGATTGAATCATTTTCCATCCCCTCCTGTATCCTGGCCTCGGACGCGGCCGCCAAGGAAGCCGAGATCCGGCTTCTGGAGATTCGGCTGGCCAATGGCCTGGGGGGCAAGAGTTTTGTGACCATGACCGGAGATATCCCTGATATCGAAGCCGCGATGGAGATCGGAGAAACCAAGGTAAAGGAGATCGGCGCCCTGGTCCGGACCGCCATTATTCCCAGACCGCATCCGGATCTGGCTAAGTTTATATTGTGAGGGGGGGGAGAAGCAGGAAGAAAAGATGAACATCGAACGTCGAACTTCGAACGTCGAACTTCGAAAGACACACCGACTAGCAAATGGCAATGGTAGGAACAGGGTTATATGTTGTACACTCTAAGTGTCCGGATAATTCTCATGGCACCGGCCTAGTCTCATTCACATCCAATCACATCCAATCGTCTGTTAAAAATGGGCCGAGGCGAAGTTAAATAAACAACCATATCGTCTGTAAAAAAGATGACCACAGAATTAACAGTCCGTAATGAGATGGTGGAGATCGGGCGGAGGATGTACGAAAAAGACCTGGTCGCGGCAACTGATGGGAATATGAGTGTCCGGCTCGATCCGGAGACAATCCTGATCACCCCCACCGGGAGCTGCCTGGGCTTTTTACAGCCGGCCGATCTGGCCATCATTGACCTGGAAGGCAAAAGCAGATCGAAGACAATCAAGCCGACCTCCGAGTACCGGCTTCATCTGGAAGTTTACCGGCAGCGAAAAGATGTTTCGGCCGTTGTCCACGGCCACCCGCCGATCTGCACTGCCTTTACCGTGGCCGGGGAGCAACTGGATCTTTGTGTGCTTCCGGAGGTGGTCTTCACCCTAGGTGCTATTCCCACCATCCCCTACGCAACACCGACCACCGATGAACCACCCCGGGTAATTAAGGAATATATCGGCCGGTGCGACGCTATGATCCTCGACCGGCATGGGACTCTTACCGTGGGCGAGAGTTTGACCGGGGCTTACTACAAGCTGGAAAAGATCGAACATACCGCGAAGGTTATCCTGACTGCCCGGATGCTGGGGGATGTCAAGGTGCTGGACAAGAACCAGGTGGATCGCCTGATGCGGGTCCGCGCGGAGGCGGGCCTGCGGGGACATATTATCCACTGTATCTGCGCCCCCCCTGCCTCTGCCGCCAATCCGTCGGAGATCAATGAAGATCAATTAACCAGAACCATAACCAATGAAGTTCTAAAAATAATCCAAGGCTAAACCAATTAAAACCACCAGGAAAACGAAGATCAATATAGGTTTAAATAAAAATCCTGTCTTTCTTCGTATCCTTCGTGATCTTCGTGGTAAAACATTATTGGAAAATTATGAATGAGATGCGAGATAGTTCAAGTGCCCCTCCCGAGATAATGACGATCGACCAAGTCTCGGAGTACCTCCAGCTCCATAAACAGGTTATCTACCGACATGTAAGAAATAAAACCATCCCGGCCAGTCACATCGGCGGCACCCTGCGGTTTAAAAAATCAGTCATTGATGCCTGGCTGACCGATTCCGCCCTGGACAACCTGCGGCAGGAGCGGGAATCCAGCCTTTCATCTTTTCATTCACCATTTAACATCGAAGAGGATTAACATTATGAACTGGCTGAAAATAGATAATCCGGAGATTGATTCCGACAAACTTCAGAGTGAGATTGAAACTGAGGTTGCGCGGATCCGGAACGATCCGAACTTCTCCTCGGTCACTGGGGATTCCGGGCGCCCGGCGGCCCTCAATACACCGGAAGAGTCCCCCGCGCTGATCGAGATCGCCGAAGCTTACGCCGCCGGTTGGGATGCCGCGACTCTGGCCCGGCGCCGGCCGATCTTGAAACCATTTCTGCCGTTGATGGAGAAGGTGTTGAAGAAATTCCTCAAGCCCCAGTACATCTTCAACTCTCTGACCCTGGAGATCATCAGGAAGCAGGAAGACCGGATTCAAGCGCTGGAGAACCGGATTAACAGGAAGAACAAGGAATAGAGGACGTTAAAAAGAAAGGACGTTGAAGATCGGAGAATGGTGAATGGCCCAGGGCGGACTGAAAAGAGATAAATATCCAATATTCAACAAGGAATATCCAATGTCCAAATTCGCGTAGATTCGCGCGATTAGCGGTCTCAAAAGGGGCCGAGGGGCAAGATAATCGAATATCGAACCGCAGAATATCGAACTCCGAATGTCGAAGTAAAAAAGCCAGCCCGATGGAGCTTTTGCGAATTTTGCGCCTTTCTTGACCCGCCATAACTCAAAGAGCGACGGCTGGTTTGCGGCTCAAAAAATGGGCCGAGGTAGGGGATAACAACCATAGTATTCCCAGATCAGACCATGACCGAAACCATCCATCAACTACTAAGTGTCTTTGATCCCGCTGATGCCCAGGGGCAGATGGCCTTGCTTCTCCGGAAGATTTTTTCCGACTGGGGATACGACTCGGAGATATTCACCGGCCTCAATGCCCCCGGAATCGAGATTAAAGCCCAATTGGCGGAGAATCTCCCGGAGAATAACAACCCGGATGATATCCTCCTCTACCACGCCTCAATCAACTCTGATGTGGGTGAGATTTTCCGCCGGAGTCGGGGAAAACAGGTCCTAATCTATCACAACATTACCCCCGCCGACTACTTTCTCGGCTATGATCTCTTCACCTATCTGGAATGCCGGAAAGGCCGGCGGGATCTAGGGAAATTCATCCCCACCTGCAACCTGGCCCTGGCCGATTCAACATTCAACGCGGATGAATTAAAATCTCTTGGTTTTCCCCAGGTTGAGCTCCTCCCCTTTCCATTTGATCAATCCAGCCTGGATGGACCGGCCGATCCTACGATCACCCGGAGATACAGCGGAGACAATCGACCCACCATACTCTTCGTGGGACGCCTCGCTCCTAATAAGAAACAAGAAGATATCCTCTCCGTCTTCTATTACTTCCAGACTATCTATCAGCCCGGAGCCCGTCTTGTCCTGGTTGGCCCCGATAATATCCCGGAATACTCTAATTCCCTCAGGCAGCGGGTCGGGGAACTCGGTCTAAAAGATGTCGCCATTACCGGCAAGGTCTCCCCGGAAGAACTCCGGGCTTACTACCAATCGGCCGACATCTTCCTCTGCCTGAGCGAGCACGAGGGATTCTGCGTCCCATTATTGGAAAGTCTATACTATCAAATTCCAGTGGTAGCTTATGCCGCCGGTGCCGTTCCCGAGACCCTGGACGGATCCGGAGTCCTCATCCACAGAAAGAACCCTCTCCAGATCGCCACCCTCCTGAACCACATCCTGACTGATTCGGATTTAAACGCTAAACTGATCCGGGGTCAGGATCAACGTCTCAAACAGGCAATCAATTTCAATTATGAAGAAGCCCTCAGGATCCAGCTCCTAACTCCACCCCTATAATTCACCCTCTAACTTTAGATCTATGTGGAATCACTCTTGCCATTTGTACCATTTGGGGTCAAACCTTTATATTTTATAATACATTTTTGAAGTCAAACCTTTGTTGCAACCTTGACGCAAAAACATTCATCTCCTAATATATATTATGGCCCGACCATTGAGAATACAATATCCAAACGCCTGGTACCATGTGACCTGCCGCGGGAATGCCCGATCGCCTATCTTCCGGGGAGATTCAGATCGGCATAAATTTCTTGCACTCCTGGAAGAAAGTTCGCTGGACTTCAATGTGGAAGTACACTGCTATTGCCTGATGAAAAATCACTTCCACCTCCTGGTTAAAACCCCTCTCGCCAACCTTGACCGATTTATGCATCGCTTCAATACCGCCTATATCGTTTTCTTTAACTGGCATCACAAACGATGCGGCCACCTTTATCAAGGTAGATATAAAGCTACCCTGGTTGATGCGGACAATTACCTCCTGGAACTTACACGATATATTCATCTCAATCCCGTCAGGATAAAGCGCCGGAATAAAATATCATTGGAAGAAAAAGTAAACTTTCTAAGAACATACCCCTGGAGCAGCTATAAATCTTATGCATACTCCGGAATAAACCGGGAGCCCTTCTTGCTCCAAGATATAATACTATCTATGATAGGAAGCAAAGGAGCAGCTATTAAACTGAAGAAAAAACTATATCGGGATTTTGTGTACAGGGGACTTGAGAAGGATATTCGGAACCCACTCACAGACAAAAAAGCTAATAGTATATTAGGAAGTGAGGATTTTATCACCTGGGTTTACTCCTCATTCTCCCATAAATTCTGCGGGGAAAAAGAATATAGTAAAATCAGCGAACTTTCCCCTTCATTCTCAATTAAAGCTATTATTGATGTTGTCTCTTCCAGTTTTAAAGTCCAGCCCAATGCCTTGCAGAAGAAATATATGAGAACCGGTGGAGGGAGGGAGACAGCGATAGAATTTGCTTGTCGATACCTAAGAGGTAAGCAAAGTTTATGTGAAATTGGGAAGCAGTTCAACTTAAGTGCGTCGGGAGTAATTCTCAGCAGGGCTAGACTGAAACAGAAATTATCAGAAAATCCTATTCTCAAACATAAATTCGAAAAAATTGAAAGGCAGATGATATCCAGGTTGAAATGATATTTTCGACATTTATAAATTATAAAGGTTTGACCCCATTTTGTTTGATGACCCCATTTTGTTTGATAATACTTTTGTTGGTCGTGCTGGGGGGATCTGCGGGGGCGGCGGAGAACGATGATGATAATAATCTCTCTTCCTATACGGTATCCATTCATCTTCACGGTGACAGGAGTTCAGGACTCAAGGATCTGATGGAGAGTGTCTCCACCACCGCAACGGACGTGGATAGGCCCCCCCCTACTCTCACTCTGCTGGGATCAATCGCGGAATCCGACATAGGAAAGATGGAAAAAGTCCTTCGGGCGGAGAGCTTCTATGCCGGGACAGTGAAGTTCAATTTCAAAGAGAAGGAAGACCCGCTCCGCCTGATCTTCTCAGTCACCACCGGAAAACCGTTTCTCCTGAATGATATATCCATTGATATCTCCGGATCCTCTCTGCCGGAAAATGTCACCCCGCCCAACAGAGAAGCGACCGGTCTCAAGAAAGGCGCGCGGGGGACTTCCGCCTCCATTATCGCAGGGGGAGAGAGACTACTGGCCTATATCCGGAAGCAGGGGTATCCGTTCGTGAAGATGGCAGACCGGCGGGTGGTGGTAGATTATGCCACCGAGACGATTGATCTTATCTTTACGGTTGCGCTGGGAGAACGGGCGGTCTTCGGAAAAACAACGATCGAAGGGCTGGAGGATGTTGACAGAGAATTAGTCCAGCGCAAGATCCCCTGGCAGGAAGGCCGATTCTATGATCCGGCCCTGATTCAGGAGTACCGGAACCGGCTCAGCCGGACCGGCCTCTTCACCATGGTCCTCATCCCTCCTATTAAGAAAGACACTCCCCCACCTTCACCATCTCAGTCATCTTCTCCACCGATGCCTTTGCCTTCACCGACCACGGACGAAGAGGCAATTCCCGTACCTTCACAGCCGCAGTCACCTCCGCCACCGATGCCATCGGCTCCACCGGTCGAGGCTGCGGAGGCAACTCACCTGCCTCGCCCGATCCCGGTCTCGATCACGGTCCGGGAGCGGGATCGGCACACAGTCGGCCTGATGGCAGGGTACAGTACTGATCTGGGTTTCGGGGGCGGCGTCTCCTGGGAGGACCGGAATCTCTTCGGGGAGGGAGAGGCGTTGCGAATAAACCTGTTTGGCTCCGAGAAGATGTACATGGTAGAGGGCCGGTTCCTGCTCCCGGAGTTCCTCAGCCCAGATCAATCATTGATCCTGGGGATCCAACCGGTCTATGATAACCCGGACGCGTACACCAGTTACCGGGTTCGTGGTTCGGCCATTATCAGGCGCGATATAAGCGAGAGATTCTCTTTCAGCGGTGGGGTGGCCCTGACCGCGGATAGCGTCGAACAACTTGACCAGACGGATGACTATCTCCTCCTCTCCGTGCCGCTGAACGCGCAGTTATCCGTCGGCGGATCACAACCATTTCGACGGGCCGGAGCCATCTTTTCTATCCTGGGCGAACCGTACTGGAATATCCGCACCGACCGGCTCTTCATAAAGATTGTACAGAATACCAATCTCCTCTACCGGTTTCCCTGGGCATCGGGTCTGAGCGCTGTCGGACGGATCTCCCTCGGATCCATCCCCGAAGCGTCGCCAGGCGAAGTTCCCGCCGATCTCCGCTTTTACGCCGGAGGGGCTAACTCGATCCGCGGCTATGCCTATCAAATAGTCGGTCCAATGTCAGGGAAGGATCCGATCGGCGGACGGTCCATGCTTACCATTTCTCTGGAGTTTGACCTGGAGATAATCGGAGAGTTCGGCGCGGCTACCTTCATCGACGGCGGATCGGCATTTGCCGATTCCCTTCCCGACCCGGGAGAAGATCTTTTATGGGGGACAGGGGTGGGCCTGAGATATTTCACGCCTATCGGTCCGATCGGTTTGGATATCGGCTTCCCACTGGACAAAAGAAAGGGGATCGATGATGACTATCAGGTCTATGTGAGCATCGCGCAGATATTTTAAGAACATAGCGCCTTCGGCGCAACGTTCTAAAGTGCCTTAAGTGCCTAAAGTGTGCTTAAGTGCCTAAAGTTAAAAGATTCGCCTTGGATCCGGAACTGGACAAGAAGATAGAAGCCAAAATCAAAAAATATTTTTATTCAGCATAGATAACGTGAAAATAATACTACGATTATTGAAATATTTTATCCGGATTGTAATTGTCTTCCTGATCTTGGCGGCTCTCCTCCTGGCCTTTATCCAGACTCCGTTCGCCAAACGAATGATCGGAGAGGTAATCGCCAGGGTAACCCGTACCTCTGACGGGGGTGAGGTCTTCTTTGGGTCAATCAGTGGATTGATCCCCTACCACATCCGGGTGGGTGATTTTCGGATACGGGATGGCGGCGGCGACTGGCTGGTAGTAAAGGACGCTGACGTCCGCGTCTCTCTGCCGGACCTGATCCACTTCCGCCTCCGGGCTCTGAAAGTTAATGTCAGGAGCGCAACTCTGCTTCGTCTCCCGCGTGGAAAAAATAAAGAAGAAAAAATCACGCTCGAGGATGACGATACTCCGTTTACTCTCCGGAGCCTACCGTCTTTCAGTGTGGATCTCTTATCGGTTGCCAGTGCTTTGGTGGAAAAGCCGGTATTGGGGGAACGGATTGTCACATCCCTGAAAGGTTACCGGATCAAGACGGATGCGACCGACGGCGGAACCATTCAGCTTTCGCTGACCCGGATCGATGGAAAGTCAGGGCGATTTACTCTGTCGGCAGCATCCGGAGCGGAGTTCTCTCCCCTCTTCACCCATATCTGGATAGAGGAAGAAAAGGGGGGAAGCCTGGAGGAACTGATCTCCTCCGGTTCCATCGGCACGCTCTCTCTCTTCCTCAAGGGCCAGGGACCGATCAATAAATGGAAATTTGATCTGGCCGCGCGGCGGCAGGGAGAGTGGGAGTTAAGAGGAAAGCTCCTTCTCGATCTCACCCGACCGCTGGCGGAGGGCAAACTGGAGGCATCCTTTGAGGCGCCTCCGATAAAGGGGACGACCGGTCAAGTGACTGTCTCCACCATCTTCACGGTCGCGGGTGAAGGGCAGAACGTCGCGGCGAAGATCCAGGCGGAAGCATTGGAGTTACCGTTCGGCCAGGCCGGAGGCCTGGAAGTTACGGCTCACGTCAAAGACCTTCTGAGGTCGCCCCGCGGAATCGTTGAGTTTAACGCTGCTGACCTCCACTATACCGCCGCGGAAGATGAAGGCTCAGGTACGGTGGTCAAGATCGGAGAGATCGCCGGAGCCCTCTCCCTGCAGGGAACGGATCAGCAACCAGCGGCCGATGTGAAGGTACGGATTACCGATTGCGCATTTCCTAACGCTCCGACCGGATCATTGGAACCGCTTGAGATCACCATCAGCGGGGGGGTGAAAGATGACTGGCTTCACCTCTCTCTTGACAGTGGAGAGCAGAGCAAGTTTGCCCTCAAAGCCAATGCCGAGGCGCCGGTCAAGCTCTCGCTTCACCCCATATCTCTTAATCTGCCCGAGGACGGGACAATCTCCGGCAAGCTCCAGGCCCGGGTCGATCTGAAGTTGCTCTCCAATCGTCTGGCTCTATCCCGCCAGACCATTAGTGGAGTCGTGAATGCCGACCTCACCGCGGGCGGCACTATCGGGAAACCCGAGTTGACTGGAGAGGTTAAGATGGAAAAGGGGCGATACCGGAATCTGAGCACCGGCACCGCCCTCAATGGCGTGACAGTGGATCTTCTGGCCGACCGGGACCGGGTGACAATCAAGCAGTTCTCGGCTACCACACCAGGCCACGGGAAGATTGGACTGTCTGGCGAGTTGAATCTCGTACCGGAGGATAACTTCCCTTACTCTCTCTCTCTTGAGCTCGATGCCGCCGAGCTGATAGACCTGGAAGAGCTGACGGCGGTCTTCTCGGGAGAAGTTATCCTGGAGGGATCGACGGAGGAGGGACGCCTCCATGGAACCGTTAAGATCGACCAGGCCGATGGCCGGATCCCCAAGGTCTTCCCCCCCAGTATCCCGGAGATCGAGGTAGTAGAGATCAATAGGCCGGGGGAAGTGCCCCCGATTCAAAAGCCGTCAGGCCCCTCCCCGTTCCTGGAGAAGTTTGCACTCGATCTCCAGGTTACGGCGCCGGAGAAGATCTCCGTAAAAGGCCGCGGGCTGGACTCGGAGTGGAAATCCAATATTACGGTCAAAGGGACCGCCGCCCGGCCGCTGGTGACCGGCGGGGTTGTGCTGCTCGACGGCATCTTCATCTTTATGGGAGAGGAGCTGGAGATGAAAGACTGCAGCGTAACCATGGATGGAAGGTTTCCTCCGGTACCCCAGTTAAAGATCAATATGGAGGCGGTCAAGTCGGATATCACCATAAATCTGCAGATTGTCGGACCGATTACCACGCCGGAGGTGATCCTCTCATCCCAGCCGCCCTATCCCACGGACGAGATTCTCGCGCGGCTCCTCTATGGGCGGTCATCGTCGCAGTTGACGGGTCTCCAGGGGCTGCAGATCGCCAATGGTCTCCGTACCTTGCAGGGTAAAGGGGGCTTCTTCGATCTGCTGACCGGCTGGACCTCTTTTTTCGGAGATATCCAGGTGGATATCACGAACCTGGCGGGGAGCAGCGACCAGACGGCGGTCCGGGTCCGGTGGAGCGTCACCCGTGACATACATGTCGAAAATCAGCGAGCGATCGACGACAAGGGCAATGTCTTTATCGCCCGGTGGGACCTGACCAGGCACCTTCAGCTTGACACCCAATCAGGTTACGGACTCCTTGGAGACTCCGCCTATCTTCGGTACCGGTGGGATTACTAAATATCCCGGTTTCACCGGGATATGAAATAAGTTGCCAAAACTACTTCAATGAGTGATACTCTTATGTAAGCTACAGATAATTGGACTATTTTTGATATCGTACCAATCTAATCACGATAGTCATTTTTCAAAACTAAGTTAGTGCAAAGCGCTAACTTATAAAGGAGGTAGAACTATGAAAGTACAACCACCGGTCAAGGTATCCCAGGATAAGATCACCTTTGACGTCAGCGAAATCGAGGCCATTCTTCAGCCCCCGCCGATGGATGTTAAACCGTTTGAGCCACGTTCGGTTTTCTTAAAGAACCGGGACGGAGAGACCAAGACCATGCTGGTCCGGGCGGCAAAGCTCGAAGAGGCCAAGCCGCTCTTGAAAATTATCCAGGAACGGTTTCTCCAGTTCGATAAGCTGGAAGATGTTCCGGACTTCTATGATATCGTCGGCGCCCGGGTCTATGCCGAGATCCTGGGCTGGTACCGTCATCGCCTGAAAGACCCTTACACCATAGTTGGGCTCTGCGACGGTGAATTAACCGCGTTCTGCAACGGACGGTTGATGAACGAGGAGATCAATATCAGTCTCCATACCATGGCCTTCGACCGGGGATTCAGAGCCGGTGCCGCCATGTACTTCATCAAGTGTCAGTACTGTTTCGACGACCTCGATCAGGATGAGTTCTGGTCGACATTCGAGAGCTACAATGGCTGGAAGCGGTGGGGATTCGGTATGGCCCAACCATCCTACCCGTGGCCCGATCTCCAGCATGAACTGGGCGGCGCCAAGGTCTACTATATCACCAGGAAGTACTGGGAGACCTCGATCAAGAACTATCTGACCCAGATGTACGACATCAAGATCGATCGTACCGTCTCCGAGGAACTTCTGGCGAAGAACGAAATCCTCCGGCTCCCGGGGGAATGAACAGTAGACGGAGGGGTTTCGTCCTCAATATGGAGTGATGGAGTGGTGGAGTGATGGAGTATTGGAGTGGTGGAGTGGTGGGGGCCCGAGAGCGGGGAGCCTCCCATTACTCCAACACTCCATTACTCCATTTTTTTACCTGCACCGTTATGTCTATTACCTAAGTTGAGCGATTATTGCGGATGAAATGTGCTAAGATTATGAGGCTGCATCGGTTGCAAAAAACGCAGACGCATTAATAAATGCGAACGAGTATTTTTGCAACCGATTGCAGGCCATAAGATTGGTGCAGTTCGCCGCATAGAATCGCTCAATTTAGGTATTAATTAATTCAATTTGCAGCACGACTTATAACCGGGGCGCATCATGCTGGAGACGATAATATCTTACCTGCATTCCGTGGATCTCGTCTGGATCTACGTTATCCTCATCATCTTCTCTTTCACCGAGAACATCTTCCCCCCCTCCCCCAGTGACGTAATTGTCATTATCGGCGCGTCGCTGATAGCATCAACTACGATGAGCTTTATACCGGTGGTTCTTCTCACCAGTATTGCCAGTGCCCTGGGGTTTATGGTCATGTACCTGATAGGGAAATATCTGGGTGAACATATCGTGAGGACCGGAAGGATTAAATTCATCTCTCCGGAGGCTATTCAAAAGAGCGATTACTGGTTCTCTCGCTATGGATATATCCTGATTATAGCAAATCGGTTTCTGCCGGGGACACGAGCAGTAATCAGCTTTTTCTCGGGGATGACTGAACTACAGCCGGTTAAAACTTTTTTTTGCGCCGTACTCAGCGCGCTATTATGGAACTCGCTGATCATTTATATCGGGATGAAACTGGGTGACAACGTAGAATTGATTGATCGTTATCTATCTACTTACCGAAACATCATCCTGCTGATCATGGGAGTTATCGCGGTGATCCTGATCGCCCGGCATCTGATACTCAGGCAAAAAAGTAATCAGTGATCGGTTATCAGTAATCAGGTGGCTCGGTGCCTGGCAAAGGCGTACTGATTACTGATCACTATTTACTGATTACTTATTTTAACTCCGGTCCCGGATCGGTGCCGGCGTACTGTGTGAAGAAATAATTGGTTGTCTTGCCCCGGGAGCCGTGTAGAAAGTCAACCAGGTAATACATTCCGGCCAGTTTGCTGTAATCCTCCGAGAAGATCGCGAAGAGAACCGCCCCTTTGCCGTCGGCTCTGGTAACCCGGAACTGAATGGTCCTTTTTATAGGATCTTCAGATTCTACGGTATAGACACCCGCAATAAATCCTCCATCAACAACTTCCAGGAACTTGCCATCATCACCAAGATATAAGTGATGGCGATCCTCAGACTCCGTCTGGGATCTTTTGAAGTTTGCCAAAACCTTCCGGCTTAACCAGTGACCAGGCAGAGCCAGGGATGGGCGGCTGATCTCTCTCGATTCCGTGGAGGGTGTAATCTCCGTATAGAAATAACTCCACTCTTTCACCTTCCTTTCCTCCTCTTCCCCGGTCCGATCCCAATAGGTCCACTCTCCTGTCTCCACCCCCCTGCTATAAGAGCCTTTGCTCTTTATCTCCCCATCTTCATACCAGAATTTCCAGTCTCCGTCTTCCAGGCCATTTATATAGTTACCGGATTTGTTATTCAGGCCGCTATTGTAGCGGTAAACCCAGAACCCATCTTCTTTCCCCTCAATAAAATTTCCTTCCTCTCTAAGAGAGTGTTTCACCTGATTGTAATGAAATACCCAGTAACCATCCGGCAGACCGGCTTTATAACTCCCTTTCTTATCTTCCAGTCCGTTGCTATACCAGTACCTCCAGGGACCGACTTCCTTGCCGGCATCGTTAAAGACCCCCTCTTTTCTCCGGACACCGTTATCATACCAGTATTCCCACCATCCGGTCTCCGTACCTTCGGTAAAGGTACCTTTTTTCTGGATCTGCCCATTTCTGTACCAGTAGGTCCAGAACCCGACCTGCCGGTAATAATCACGCCCCGGGATACCGGTAACCTCCACCGGACCGACTTGACGATATTGACCGTTCGACCACAATTTGATCGGTCCGGAAGCACTAACCGTACTCGCGGCCAGGATCATGATTGTCGCGGGCAGGAGCAAAAGAATACATCCTCTATTTCGCATATGCCTTCTCATTTGAATTCAGATATTCCACTTGTTACATGGTAACCCGGCCGGCCGTAGGGGTTACCAAGTAAACGGGTTATATTTTTCAGTTTCCTCGAATAGGATCTCTACAAAAACCTCACAACCGGGGTAAGCTTTCTTCCAGTAATCCGGGAAATCCTCGTCATCATCCGGTTTTATTCTCTTCCAGTTCAGACTCGGCGCGATCCCGATCCGAAGCCAGGGACGGAAGATGGTATGATAAAATCGGATAGTAAGTCGATGTCTGGCAAATTTCGTGGCGGGCCAGGTATGAGCTCCACTCCCCCACTCCAGACTGGCCGCGTAATTATTACCGTGGCGGACATCAAAATTCAGATACTGGAGGCTGAAATCCTGGGAAAGATCCATACCCTGACTGGTATTTGAGTATTCAGCTTCGCTGCTGCTCCGGAGCAAAAATCGAGACCCCAGATACCAGTTGATCTCCATCTTGGTTGTCTCTCCCAGTCCATCATCGGTATAGTAATAAACATATTGAATGGGCCGAAAGAGCCATTTCCCGCTGGTATAGGTAAATTGCAGACGAGGCTTGACATACAAAACCGGCGGCAGTTTTAACTGTATCCCAAAGTTGGTACTGAACTGAAAGTTCTCAGTCCTGCGGAAAGTGTACCTCAACCCGGCACTTATCTCAGTGGCGTCATTATCATCCTCCTGATCAAAGTAATCACTATCATCTCGATCGTTGTCCTGGTCGTCGTGGCCGAGAAATACCCCCAACTTATTCTCCAGTACCGGAAGAGGTATATCAATCCGCCAGCGGTTCTTAAACTTAAACCCATCGACTTCATCCCAGTCACCGCCCACCCGAACCCGGATCCATGGTTTATCAATATCCGCTTCCAGTGTATCAATATCCCCAAACCAATTATCAAAATTAAAGACTGAATTTGTCATGAAGCTGCTAGTCCACTTATGGGCATCGTCAATAAAGGTAGCATCGACCCATGGTGCCAACGATGGCGAGCCGGATGGAGACGGACTGGGGGCGATTAGGAGATGTTCTTCAACGGTGGTTATCGATTCCGGGGAAGCCGTAGGCATCGGGAGTATTGTCGGGGCTACTGTGGGATAAAGACTGGGGGCTTCCGATGCATGGAGAGTCCCGGATGTCATCAGAATTCCCAGCAATACAACGCCAATCGGGATACAGTTAGAATTACAACGTCTCATCTGTTGTATTAGCTATACCTTACTCTAAAAGCTTTTTAAACCACGAAGAACACGAAGGAATTTGAAAAAATATGAAACAATTACTATGCCAGCGAGGCGGGTTTTTTTTAACTTTAGGCACTTTTCCGCCGGAGGCGGATCTCCTCCAGAGGCGGACAAGAGCCTCTGGCTGAAGCGCATTACAAACTTAAGTGCACTTTAGGCACTTCAGAACTTTGCCCGAAAGGAGTGAGGGCTAAGTTCCTATTCCAGCAGACGGGGATATATTGAAAAGAGCAGCCGCCAGTCCATCTCTCCATTTCTCTCCAGACAGGCAATCTCTCCCGTCTTGAAGCGAAATATCTCTGTTTCAGCCGGAACTCCCAGGAGCAGATTTGCCAGGAGGGGGAGAAAAGGGAGATGGCCGACCAGCATCACATCATCTTCCCGGGCAATAATATCACCCCTGATCTGACCAACGGGATCAAGCGGAGCCAATCCCGGTTTTTCCAGTAATCGGGTTGTCCCTACCGACTGGGCAACAATCTCAGCCGTCTCTCTGACCCGAGCCTTCTTACTGTGCCATATCTCAGGAATATACAGGCTATTCTGCTCAAGAAATCGGCCGATCGTGGCAATATCAAGCCGTCCCCGTTTGGTCAGTCTCCTCTCGGGATCCTTCCCTTCCGGCTGCGGTTCTCCATGGCGTAAAAGATACAGTCTCACTCTTTTTCCTCCTTTAAAGTCGTTAAAAATTTTCCGCAGCGGCGATATCTCCTGACACCGGTGATACCGGAAATAAATGCCAGAGGCAGGAAGATAATGCCAATAATTAGAAGAATAGTATTATCAAAAAATTTAATCAAGGATATCCCCGCTACAAACAAAGTTAGAGAGAGGCGGAGATACGCCATTAATGTTCTCTCATTAGCAAGGATAGTCCGATCCGCCGCCAGATGGTCGCGAGTACCGGCAAGATTGAATTTTTGATTTTCAGTCATACTATGAAATTAAATAAGTCCGAAGACCTCGGATAGATCCTCAACCCGGGAAACGCTGATATCAACATTCTCTCTCAAGGCCTGCCGGGCTTCCGGACATCCCAGGCCGAATTCTGCTCCAATGGAAATAATCTCATCAATGTGGTCTTTCGGGTTATCCCCGATTGTTACCGCATCTTCATACGAGCTATTATATTGATCGAGAATATAGCGGATGGCATCCGGTTTTTTACCCTCAATGATCTTATCTTTCCGCATAGTCGTCACACTGAATATACTATCCACCGGGATACCGTAATGCTGCATCCATTTCCCGTCACTCTCGCTTGCCGTCAGGATAACAATCAAACAACCGTCGGCTTTCAGCTTACAGATAAAATCATCCATCCCCTCCAACAACTCATTAAAATGTTTCTTCCGGTAATTATCCAGATAGAACTGCCAGCTCAATTCATCGATCCGCTCCATCTGCAAATGACTCAGACGGGGATAATATACTTCATAGACACCGGTCCTCTCAAAAGGATGGTAGGACCGGGTGTACTCCTCCAGACTGAGTTTCTCCGATAATGGGTAGGTCTCCGAGATAACTTTTTTAAACGATTCTTCGAAGCAGCCATAGGCAATCTCCCGGCTGGAGATGATGGTAGCATCCCGATCCAGTATAACCAGCCACTCTCGGTCTGGTAATGGCAGTGATATGTCTTTTCGCTTCATATTAAATTAGCACCTGCGGCGCTAATTTAGTTTTGAATCAAGACCAATATAAATATATCAGTTCGTTGGGTTTCAGTAAACCCCATCATCTCGTAGCGGCTGCCTTTAGGCTGCCACACAATGGCGACCTGAAGGTCGCCTCTACGAACACGCGGTAATGGGATTCACTGAAATCTTACATCAATTCAGCGCCAATAATTATCTTAATATATTTTACCAGTATTTTTGGGGAAAATTACAGAACAATAAAATTCCTGTACCTCTCAAGAAACTATTGAGATGATAAAATATAGATCACAGAAGAGAGATTGCAGCAGGAAGATAGCCATTGTCAACTAATTTGTGTATTACCCAGTTCCCGCAGCAACTCAATCCCCGCCTTGATCCCGCGCCCAACCGTTGCGACACTGTGAGAATCGTCTCCGGGGGCGATGGAAATACCCAGTTTTAGAGCCTGAAGCAGAATTGATCTGGTGGGATATGGTTCGCCGTCTTTCTCGATCGAGCGGCAATTACAGTCAAGGATCAAATCCAGCTCTTTTATCCGCTCCAGGTTACGGAGGATCCGGTCTCTGATCTCCGGATTATCCATGCGCTCACGGTATCCCGGGTCATATATCCTGATCAGGTCGAGATGCCCGACCACCGCCGGACGGAGGGCGTTGATCATCTCGAACTGGAGATCGAAATACCGGCAGTAGAGATTGTCGATGGACCCCGCCGTCCGGACAGCTCGTTGATATTCTTCCGGGGAGTAGTCAAAAGGTATGTCGTCCAGGTGATGAACGGAACCCACAATGTAATCGGGGCGGTACTCTTCGATCAAGCGGCGGATAAACTCCTCAGAGCCGGAGCAGGTCTCGGTCTCAAATCCTACCTGGATGGTCATCCGGGAAGCATACTTCTCCTGCAATTCTCGCGCGACCACCATGTACCGGGCAAAACGCTGAAGTAGATCCTCTCTGTCCAGGCCGGCTTCTCTTTCATCCGGATAAATAAACCGGTCACTGACCGGAGGCATATGCTCGGTGATACCAACCCGGTTAAAGCCTTGCTCGATATAGGCCGACACCATCTCCTCTAATGTATCATGAGCATGACTGCAGAACTCTCCGCTATGACCACCGTGTAATGAGATCAGATCTATTTTACCATCCGGCATCAGTAAATACCTTTGTGTTTAGCTACAATTAAAGTGCATAAGATAAAATTACAATACTCGAGTACCAAATTCCAAATAAATCACAAATTCCAAGTTCCTCAGCCAAAGGCTGATCAGTCTCCGGCTGAAAATCACAAACAAACCCTTGGAAACAAGAATTTCCGAAGGAGACATTAAAGATTATACCACTGATATTTCGAAAAGGGTAACACTTTAGCGCTTTGACAAGGTTAACAGTATTCTTATCCGAGAGGCAAACCAAATAAATCAGGTCTGATGGACGCTTATCAACAACCTATATTTCACCACCGACCTTGCAGGGTATAAACCAGATGCGGAGTAAAAAGACCTGGTTCCAGTAAAAACGCGTCATGGCCCTTCTCCGAGTGGACTGTAATATGCTGGCAGGGGACCCGGGACTTCCCCAGAGTTTGTACCATCTGTTCTTGCTCCTCGGGGTAGAAGCAGACATCGGAGTCGATGCTGAAGACCAGAAAATGTTGCTTCCGGCACCGGTTGAAGAGGGTGGAGAGATTCCGAGCATGCGCGTCCTTGACCAGGTTGAAGTTCTGCCAGAGATCCATGATCCGGAGGTAGGTATTGGCATCGAACCGTTTGACGAACTTGCGGGCCTGGTGGAGCATATATGATTCTACCGGATGGGTGAGCCTATATCCGTTAGGACCACCATCGGGAGAATCAATCATCTCCCGACGGGCACGCCGGGCCAGTGTCCAGAGGGAGACAAACGTCTTATGAGAGATCATACGGGCCAGGGATAGACCTTTCTCGGGAAACGGTCCGTCGTAATAGTTACCTCCGTTAAAGTTCGGATCTTTCTCAATCGCGCAGATCTGCTCAAAATTATGGATCCGCTGGAGAATGGTAACCGAATTTCCGGCCGCGATCGGAATAACTATTCTGACCCGGTCCGCGTATCGGACGGCCAGGTTCAACGCCAGCATCCCTCCCAGAGAACTGCCGACGACCGCGTGAAGCTTTTTGATCCCCAGGTGATCCAGAAGGCAGATCTGTGAATCGACAATATCATTAGCGGTAATCCAGGGAAATGATCCGCCATACGGTTTTTTTGTATCGGGATTGAGCGAACCAGGGCCGGTCGATCCATAGCATCCCCCGATGTAATTAGCACAGATGATGAAGAACCGGTGGGTATCAAGCGCTTTGCCGGGACCGACAAACCCGTTCCACCAGCCGGTATGACATTCATCATTCCAGAGTGATCCGACCCCAGGGATCGATGGATTACAGCCGGACACGTGCTGGCTCCCCGAGAGAGCGTGAAAGAGAAGGATGGCGTTATCACCCGAGGGTGAGAGAGTCCCATAGGTCTCATAAGCCAGAGTGACCGGACCGAATCCGGGGGCATTCTGGAGGGAAAAGTTATCTCCCAGGATGAGAAACTCTGTTTTAACCTGTTTCATTCTATTTCAAATAGATTATGAGCTTGCGAGTTTGGGATTTGTAATTTCGGTCATTGGAATTTTTTTGGAATTTTCAGCCGGAGGCTGATCAGCCTTTGGCTGAGGTGCGTATAACTTGGGATTTGGGATTTGCTCTGGATCATAATTACTTAGAGATAGATCTAACCGCCAAAACTCTCCCCTGATGCTAACAGCGCCTGGTTAATATCCTCCAGGATATCTTCTATATTTTCCAGCCCGATTGAGAGTCGGATCAGCTCCGGGGTAATCCCGCCGGCACGTTGCTGATTCTCGCTCAACTGGGAATGAGTGGTGCTGGCCGGATGGATAGCCAGGGACTTGGCGTCACCCACATTAGCCAGGTGCGAAAAGAGGCGGAGATGATCAATAAAAGAGGTCCCTGCTTCCAGGCCTCCGCGAATACCAAAAATAACCATACCGCCGGACCCGTTGGTAAGATACCGGTTCGCTAACTGATAAGAAGGATCATCCTCAAGCCCCGGGTAACGGACCCATTCGACTGAAGAATGGTCCTTGAGATGTCGGGCCACGGCCAGTCCGTTCTCACTGTGCCGTTCCATCCTGAGCGGCAGGGTCTCTATCCCCTGAAGAAATATCCAGGCATTATCCGGAGAGAGACAGGCCCCCAGATTCCGGAGCGGGACCAGCCTCATCCTCATAATAAAAGCTAGGGGGTTGAGATCTCCCAGATCATAAGCGTAACGCAATCCATGATAACCCGGATCCGGCTCCGTCAGCAGAGGGAAATCGCCGGCCTTCCAGTCGAACCGTCCGGAGTCCACCACCACACCTCCGATTCCCGCTCCGTGCCCCCCCAGCCACTTGGTCAGGGAGTGAACCACGATGTCAGCCCCATATTCAATGGGACGGAGGAGGTAAGGGGTGGCAAAGGTATTGTCAACAATCAGGGGCAGGTTATGCTCATGCGCTACCCCGGCGATAGCCTCAATATCTGAGACATCCAGGCCCGGATTGCCGATCGATTCGCAGTATAGCAGTCTTGTCTGGGGAGTAATGGCTTCGGCAAAATTATTGGGATCGCCGGGATCGACAAAATGGGTCTTGATCCCGAACCGAGGGAGGATTGAATCAAACTGGGTATAGGTCCCCCCGTAGAGATTGTTGGCCGAAACCACTTCGTCACCCGACTGACAGATGTTGATGATGGAATAAAATATAGCACTGGTCCCCGATGCCAGAGCCAGAGCGGCACCGCCACCTTCCAACGCGGCCATCCGTTTCTCCAGCACATCACAGGTCGGATTCATGATCCGGCTGTAAATATTACCCGGTTCCTTCAGACTGAATAGGTCAGCCGCGTGTTTGGTGTCCCGAAAGTTATACGATGTGGTCCGGTAAACCGGTACCCCCCGGGACATAGTGGTTGGATCAGGCTCCTGTCCCGCGTGCAGGCACAATGTCTCAATCTTCATAATAATCTCTTCTCCTTTAAATCAACGGCTGCGGCGCTGATTTAGTTTTGAACAAAGACTATCGTCATTAGATAGAGGTAATAGCAAAAAATATTTCAGTAATCTCTCTCTTGTCTCTATGAAGCAATTGTCAGGATAGCAATTGTTCTTTCAAATAGGTAGTTGAATTATCGCAATCCTACCTATATACACTATTTATATGTTATATATAATATATGCTTAAATATGCAAGTAAAACTTTTAACACCCACGGAAGTTCTTGACGGACTTCTCTTCAGAATGATATATCATATTTTTTACTGCGTAAAAAATAGTTTTGAACTTCCTGGCACCATTATATATACAAATATATGGCAGCTAGTATTTGATCCTGATTATTATTTTTCAGGACAAAAATAATATGGCTGGAAATGAACTCGTAAGTGCGTGGAAACTGGACGACGAGGCACAGGGTATTCTCCTGATGAAAGTGCTGGAGGATGAGGGGATCCTATCTGAATTAAGATCCGAGCAGATCCCCTGGATGAACGGAATCATGAAAGCCGCCCGGGGCTACTGGGGAGACTTGATGGTTCTGGAGAGAGACAAGATTAAGACCGATGAGATAATTCAATCATATCTGGGAGAAATAGATATAGATTAATTGAACAATAATAAAATTATAGAGTATTTAACTAATTCAGAATAAGTTTTTAACTTAAATTTTTCAAAGAAAAATTTAATTGGAGAGGTGCGAGAGCGGCTGAATCGGTCCGCCTGGAAAGCGGATGTACTTCAAAAGGGTACCCAGGGTTCGAATCCCTGCCTCTCCGTTGTATTTTTTTGCTTTGCAAAAAAATAGTTTTGAATGTGGAGATTACTCTGGTTGGTCAGGTTAATACGAAGGGTGTTTCAATATTTGACTGTTGATTCATTTTCCAGACTATTATTTTCCGTTGGAAAATAATATTTTGAATGTGGAGATTACTCTGGTTGGTCAGGTTAATACGAAGGGTGTTTCAATATTTGACTGTTGATTCATTTTTCAGACTATTATTTTCCGTTGGAAAATAATATTTTAAATGTGGATATTACTTTGGTTGGTCAGATTAATATGAAGGGTGTTTCATTATTTGACTTTTGATTCATTTTCAAGACTATTATTTTTCCAACGGAACAATAATAATAATGATTTGGGTTGATCATAGAGAAATTAATTCGGGTGTAATTGAAGCGCTAAAAACCGATGGATTGGATATTTTGGTCAAGACTCTACCGGTCGGGGATTATGTTGTAGATAATCGCGTCTTTATAGAAAGAAAAACAACGAAAGATTTTATTAGATCAATCATCGATGGCAGGTTGTTTGACCAGGCAGCAAAGCTTAAAAAATTCGGAGATAAGCAATTATTTATTATAGAAGGGTTAAATCCAGGGCTTTCCTCCGGAATCAGTAAAAAAGCTCTCGAGGGCGCGATAATATCCCTTGCCGTCTCATGGCAGCTCCCCATACTATACTGTGACTGCCCCAGACACACAGCTTTCATTATAGGTTTGATTCATGCTCAGGTAACCAAACAGACTGGGACAGCCAAGGAAAAAACATACTGGCGAAAGAAATCAAATAACAGAGAATTGCAAAAAAAGAACATCCTGGAATCAATGCCAATGATCGGACCCCATCTGGCAAACGAATTATTGAATAACTTTGGTTCCCTGAATAAAATATTTGATGCTTCAGTAGATGAATTAAAGGATGTGCCCGGTATTGGAAAAAAGAAAGCCGAAAAGATAAAATGGATGTTAAAAGAAAACAGGCCAATCTACAATATCAACTAAATATTTAGCTGACGATCTTTTGTTAGAATAGCGGAAGGTAATTTAAAACTATTTTATTTCAAAGAAATAAAAT
>Ga0208279_1000560_pt1 | contig 28001 bp, 34 predicted proteins | sample AntAceMetag02UKM_FD_184766 | JGI IMG/M metagenome (GOLD analysis project Ga0208279, IMG submission 184766) | Saline lake microbial communities from Ace Lake, Antarctica - Antarctic Ace Lake Metagenome 02UKM (SPAdes) (version 2) | ecosystem: Environmental > Aquatic > Non-marine Saline and... | reverse complement strand
CATATATTCCGATCATTTCTTCTGCCCCCACCATCTTCCCCTCCAACTTCAAATCATACTTTCCGTCTTCAAAAAACTCACTGGCCGCCGCATCAATTGCCAGTCCGGCATCTTTCCCCGCCTTATAACCCGCCAGTCCAATTGCCTCCACCAAATACTCCAACGGTTTTTCATTACTGACAATTCCACTGGGTGCAAAAGCCCCCTCATTTCCCACATTAGTACCTAATCCCTCTCTCTGCAAAATTTTTTCCAATTTCATATAAATTTCCATTTCCATTCGAATATCATCAGCCACACTCTGATTTTCCAAATCCACCACCAAATATTCCTGAATATCAGTCGTCTTGTCCGCATGTTTCCCCCCTTCTATCATCACCACCATTGGTCTGGGTAATTTTCCGACCCTATCCACTCCATACACCTGTCGTAAATATTCATAAAGCGGTATTTTCCTCTCCATTGCTCCGGCTCTCGCCACTGCCATACTCACCGCCAAAATCGCATTTCCTCCCAGTTTTCCTTTATTTTTACTCCCGTCTATTGCTATCATTTTCTCATCTATTCTTTTTGGCTCCGCTTTCATTCCCACTATTTCCGGTCCGATTACTTCTTCCACATTTTTTACCGCCGTAAGCACCCCCCTCCCTCCATATCTATTCATGTCTCCGTCCACCAGCACCACTGCCTCATATTTACCCGCCGAAGCTCCATAGGGGACTGATGCCTTTGCCACTATGCCCGACTCCAGCTCTATTTCCGCCTCCACTGTCGGTTTTCCTCCCGATGCCAATATCTCCCTTGCTTGTATTTTTTTTATTTTTGCCATATCTGATTTTAACTCAAGTCGGTGGATATTTTTTAATCCATCTTTTTATCCACTTTTTTACTCTAATATCCTTCACTTGCCCCCATTCCCATCCTCCTTCTTTTTTCACCATCAAGTTCCCTTCCACCTTGCCTGATTCCCTGTCACCTATTTTTCTATAAGTTTGTCCATATTCGTCTATCAAAAAAATCGATCCATACACCTGTCTCAAAAACTCAATCATTTTCTTATCTCTGCCGTTAACCCCATATTCTAAAAAAATAATCGGTTTCCATTTTTCTATTAAATTTTTTGCTCCTCTTATCACTTCCCCCTCCATTCCCTCCACATCAATTTTTATTACATCCACTTTTTCTTTTATCACATCATCCAATCGAATCATTTTTATTTCACCTCTCTCCTCTCCAACTTTATGGGCTCCCGGATTAACTTTTGACTTTTTCATCACTACTTTTCCCTGCCTACGCCCCGCCGCTGCTTTTATCAATTCTATATTTTTTAATCCATTGGATTGGGCATTTTTCTTAAGAATCGAGAAATTTAATTCCTCAGGTTCGATGGCATAAATTTTTTTTGCTGTTTTTCCCGCCAACAAACTGTAATATCCTATGTTGGCCCCCACGTCCACCATTACACTTTCCGGTTTTATTTTTTCCAAAATTAATTTCGCCAAATACGGTTCATACTTTCCCAGAGCAATTCTTTGTCCAATAAACTTATCATCCCACTGATACCAGAAAACCGTGTTTTTAAATATTGTCTTGACCAGTTTTTTCACAATGGACTTTTAATATTTTTTAATTTCGGGTTGGTCACCTGAGTATATCTCTGTGTCGTTCGGATGTTACTATGCCCCAATAATTCCTGCACATAACGAATATCAGTTCCATTTTCTAGTAAATGTGTGGCAAAACTGTGTCTCAAACTATGAAACGTGGCTCTCTTTTTTATTCCTGCCCGTCTCAATGCGGCAGAAAATACTACTTGGGCGGTTCGAGTCGATAATTTCCCTCCTCTTTCACTTTCAAACAATAAATCATTTCCTGTTTTACCCTTTATTCTTTCTTTTAATTCCCGTATCAATTTTTTTGAAAAAATCGTTATCCTGTCCTTCTTGCCCTTTCCTCCTTTGACGTGAACAGTCAAGCCTTTTAAATCTACATCTCCCGCTCTTAAACTAATCACCTCACTTATTCTCAACCCGCCTCCGTAAGCCAGGGCTATCAATAGTTTATGTTTTTTATTTTTGACTTTCGAAATTATCTTCGCAATTTCCTTCCTAGACAAAACTACAGGCAGTCTTTTGGATTTTTTCGCTGTTTTAAAATAGATTTCCTGTTTAGCTCCAATCACATTTCTATAAAAAAATTTAATCGCATTCAGATAAGAATTGATCGTTTGACCCGCCCGCCCCCTTTTTTGTTTTAAAGCCAAAAATTTCCTAATACTGTCGAGATCAACCTTATCCAAAGAGTATTTCTTAAAAAGAAAATAAGTCCTCAAACACCCCAAATAACTTTTTATTGTCTTTTGGCTATAATTTCGTACCCGCAATTCTTGTTCAGTTTCCGACAGTAACCCTCTCATGTCCGATGTTAAAATTACCTATTAATAATCTACCCTACCCCGATTTCGCATTTAATACAAGTTTTGGTAGTATATACGAAAACAATTCGTATATACGCTAGTTATATGAAATATTTTGCCTATCGTTATACTAAGAAATATGAAAATCCTTAGAAAGATTACGGAAGACGAGATGACCACTATATTCCTCAAGGCTAAAATGGGGTCTTTTCGTTTTGCTAAAGAAATGAAGCAGTTGATGAAAAAGTATGGTGCTGATCAAAAAATCATAGACGATCCAAACTTTGAGGATCAAAACGAAAATAAACTAAGAAAGAAACTGTTGCAATCTTTTGGTGGATCTGATGACGAAGGTCATCTCTTTGAAAATTTTCCGAAAAATGTCTCGTGGAATAGAGTATTATTAACAAAAATTGATTTGAAAAAGGTCAAGTATATCGATTATGACTATTGGAATGAACTCTCAAATGGCACTCGTCTTGTTTCAGAAGGAGCTCTGAATATTAGAAAAGGTGTAGAGATATTTAGACAAAATAATCAGCATTTTTGGAATGCTCTTGATGCGTTAAAGAAAGGTCAAAAATTTATCGAAACTATTCTGATTGCCAAAAATCACAATGCTGATTTAGTGGTAGTGGACGGCCATTTGAGACTAACTGTATATTTACTTGACCCTAACTTTACTCCTAACAAAATAGAGGCAATACTTGGATTTTCGGAAAATTTTCAAAACTGGGATATGTATTAAAAGGCTGGCAAAATACTTCTCCGTTCCTCGCCCGCCAATTATTTATAGAAAAAAAGAATGTTGACTTTCTGCGGTACTCGACCCCGTTGCACTTTCAGCCAACTGCTTAAAGAAAAAATTATAGCAGTTTGGCTTCAGGTCATATAACACGGTATAGCCGGTTCGTTCAGTTGCACCTCCTCTCCCAAATCGCTATCAATTGTTCTAAAATAGGGCAGTCTAACAATTGGCGACTTCGGCCATACCGAAACGTTGTGCAAAATAAAAATCGTCTAAATCTATGAATCAAGTAATAAACGGAAATTTTAAAGAAGTTATTGATAAAAGGAATGGCAATCTGTGGGTTTTGGGCTATTTTATGGAGCCAGGCTCTCCATTTCAAACCAATGACTTAGAAATCAAATGGGGTTTACACCAGCCTGGCGAGTCAAAAGACAGTCTTGGAACCAACTCACGGTCCAAAACCCTTGCCATACTAATTAGAGGCAAAACATCTTTAAAATTTCCTGATCAAAACCGAGAAGTCGTTTTGGAAAATGAAGGAGATTATGTTTACTGGAAGGGGGGAGTTAGTCATAGCTGGTCTGTTCTAGAAGAAACTCTAGTCCTTACTATCCGCTGGCCTTCAATTCCCAACGATCAAAAGAAAATTTAGACGATTTTTACTTCTTTGTCGTGATTACACTCCTACGACCCCATTGCATTCTCTCTTAAGCGGTTAGGAAAAATTTTACCGCTTTTCGTTCGGGTCGCACAACACAGTATGGACGATCCACTCTTTGCGTTCGTTTCTCCAAATCTCTTGACTGATGTAAGATAGTTTATCAGTCGGCGTGACTTCGCCCATACTGAAACGTTAGACAAAATAGTTATTAAATTTTTATTCAATTAAAATTGGTTTAATGAAATCCAAAGTCAAAATCAAAAATACCGCCTTGTTGGTAATAGACATCATAAACTCCTGTTCTCATCTCGATTGCGAGATTCCAAAATGGGGGATATCTTTCAGCAAAATCAGAAAGATGATTCCAAAACTTCAGGAGTTTATTAAAAAATATAAAACCATGGGTGGTCAAGTTGTCTACATCAATTGTGTTCCGTGGAAAAAAGAATTTTTGGCAAAAAACATTGTCGAGCTATACAAAGATCCAAGGTGTAAATACTACACCGACGACGATACAGGCTTCAGCGAAAAATTCTTTTTTGAAATCGATCCCAATGATCCCGTTTTTACAAAGAATAGCTACGATGCCTTTACCAACGACAAGTTAAACCAATTTTTGAAAAAGAAGAATATCCAACATTTACTTGTATCCGGAATATTTAGTGATGGTTGTGTAGATTCCACTATTAAAGGGGGTTTTTCAAAAGGATATAATTTTTTTATTCTAAAAGACCTTGTTGAGACAACTGATGTAAAAATTAGGCAAGGTTTACAAAAATTACTCAAAGAATTTACCTGGCCAATTATGTTTGGAAAAACAATAGAATCAAAAAAAATATCCTCGTTCATTGAATAAAACTTTTAATAACTACTTCTCCGCCTTCAGCTCCGACCCCACTGCGTTTTCGTCGGTTTGTTTTTAAAATCTTAACAAACCTCCTCAGGTCGTCTAACACGGTATAGCCGGTTCATTCGGTTGCACCTCTTCAACCCAAATCACTGGACTGTTGTAAAATAGCTTAACAGTCGGCGTGACTTCGGCCATACCGAAACGTTGTACAAAATAAATTCTAGCCTATAAATAAATGAATCAAAAGAAAAAGCTTTTTCTAAAAAGTTCACCAACTCTTAAACATTTTCAGAACTATGCTCGTCAGCTAGAAATTAACAGGGATTTTATTGACCAGGGCATCCTCCAAAAGTGTCTGTTGTTAGGTGAAGAAGTTGGCGAACTTTTTAAAGCTATACGTAAAAAGGAAAAAATCAAAATCGATCATAACTCAAAGTTTGGTTCCATCGACGAAGAATTAACAGATGTTTTTATTCTTTTATTGGTTATAGCCAACAGGTTCGATATTGATTTAGAAAAAGCTTTTCGCGACAAAGAGGAAATCAACAAAAAACGAATCTGGAAAGAAAGCAAAGAAGGCTAGAATTTACTTCTCCATTTCATTTCGACCTCGCTGCGCTTTCAGTCGGAGAGTAGAGGAGCATTTTACTCTCCTCCCTCAGGTCGCACAACACGGTATAGCCGGTTCGTTCAGTTGCACCTCCTCTCCCAAATCGCTATCAATTGTTCTAAAATAGGGCAGTCTAACAATTGGCGACTTCGGCCATACCGAAACGTTGGCTAAAATTTACAAGTCTTTTTCCCCTTAAATTCCACTTTTTATCATCTTCGGATAACATTTTTGAAAGGTTAAAAACAGTCCCTGTTTTTTGTCTATAGTCCAACTTTCGTTATCCGAAATGCTAATCTCTCCTTGTACCCCTTTTCGATTAGCACTACGATAATAAAAGAATTTCAGGTCGACTTGTAAACTCCTCCTTCACTTAAGTTCAGTCGGCCCCGTTGCACTCTCAGTCGGAGAGTAGAGGATAATTTTACTCTCCTTCTTCGGGTCAGCCAACAGGAGTATAGCCGATTCGTTCGGTTGCACCTCCTCTCCCAAATCGCTATCAATTGTTTTAAAATAGAACAGCTTAACAATTGGCGACTTCGGCCATACTCCAAACGTTGTACAAAATTCAGAATTTTGCTCTAATCTTTTTCTAAAATTAATCATCAACAACAATGACACACATAAAAATAGCTCTGGCAACCGAGAAAGATAGAAACCAGCTTTTAATTTTTTTCAAACACTATAAAGTCAAAAAAGTTATTAATAATAGAGTTGACTGTTATCTTTCTCATAATTTTTCTATTATGGCAAAAGATAAAAATAAAATTGTAGGAGTGTTGCAATGGTACATAAAAGAAAATCCCCAAAATGGACTTGTTGAATTTGATGAAGTTTTTGTTTTTGAAGGTTATAGAGGTAAAAAGATTGGATCTTCAATGGTCGAATTTGCTATTCAATCAGTCAAAAACTTCTTCAAAAAAAATAAAATTAATCCCAGACGAATTTATCTTTTTGTGAGTGAAAATAATAAAGTTGCCAGAGCTTTATACGAAAAGTACAACTTTAAATACGTCGCGAATGTTGGTTATCTATTCTCTGACAAAGAAAAAGAGTTAATATACATTTTAAAACTGTGACAAAATCCTGAGCTCTTCACTCCTTTCAATCGTTTGTCTCGTTGCACTCTCACAAAATTGATTTAGAAATTTTATCAATTCTGTTCGGGTCACCTAACACAGTATAGGCGGTTCACTGCATTGCATTTGTTCTCCCAAATCACTTGACTGATGTAAAATAGCTTATCAGTCGGCGACTTCACCCATACTGAAATGTTAGATAAAATAACTAATTTTTTTGACTTCTTCACAAACAAAATATCTTAGTACAATTAATTAATGAAAGTTTTTATCATTGGTCCAGGTGGGGTAGGGAAGTCAACGGTGGGAGCTATTTTAGCCAAAAAGAGAGTTAAGTGACAAAACGTGGAGGTAAAATTAGTTCTTTTTCCCTAATTATTCATCTATTCCCAATTTATTAATCGTCTGATACATTAATCTCATGAAAAAAGACACTGTAAACAATGTAAAAAAGCTATTCAAAAAAGAGGCAAAACAAGATCCGGGAAACAGAGATGGTATTGCCCAAATTGCAGTAAAAGCTGGACAATAAACAGATCTGACTTAATCAAAAAGTCACGAAAAAGACATTTCGTGGGATGGCTGATTGGAAACAGGGCCTTGGTTGAATTGGCAAAGGAATTGAAATGTTCCAGAAGAACACTAATTCGTCAATTCATTCAATTTTGGAATGAAAATCCTGAACCAAACAAAGATTGCCAATATGACGACGGAATACTGATTTGTGATGCCCTTTACTTAGAGGGCAGAAAAGGAACAGTGTTAATTGGCAGGACATTGTCCACTGTTGTTTTTTGGCTATTTGCCTCTCGGGAAAACTATTGGTCTTGGAGATTATTTTTTGGATCAATCAAAACCCCGAAGGTGATTGTCTGTGATGGTCAGAAAGGAATGTTATCGGCAGTTAAGGATGTATTTCCCCAAACAAGAATACAAAGATGCCATTTTCATGTACTACATAGAGCCAGAATGTTGTTAACCAGAAGCCCTAAAACAACAGCTGGGATAAAACTAAACTACATTATTAAAAAACTAAACAAGGTCAGAACCAGGAGACAAAAGAGGAGGTGGATCAGGAGGTTTAACAGGTGGAACAAAAAGCATGACAAATATCTTAAAGAGCGAAGTTTTGGGGTTAAGCCGAACGGTAAGCCAACCTGGTGGTATACCCACAAAAGACTAAGGGCTTGTCGAAACTTGATTAACAACGCCCTACCCCATCTCTTTACTTACATTGGCCATTATCCGGTACCAAGAACCACTAACCATGTTGAGGGAGGGATTAACTCCAGACTAAAAGAACTACTGCACCGACATAGGGGGTTATCGATTCAACAAAAGAGAATCCTTGCCTCTCATTTTCTTCAATCAAAACAGATCCAAAAACCTCCGCAAAGTGTCACTTAACCCCAAAAAGATTAACTATGATTTTATTGACCTAGATCAAGAATTTTGTGACAGAATAAAAAATATCGGTGTTTTTATTAAAGACAAAGGATATCACCGATATTGTCATCAAAATTCCAAACTATTTTACTCAATATTAGATGAATTATCGGGAGATTTTGTTTTAACGCTTTCTTCAGGCTTTTTAGTACACGAAGGACTAAGTAACTTAATCGAAAAACATAAAAACACACTTGAGGACAAGGGTGTTAGCATTCTCCTTCTGCCCTCAGATTCACTTGAAGAAGGCAGAGAAATTGTAGTTACTCGCCAATTATTTAGGGGCTTTGGTTTAAATAAAGAAAGAGAGGCTGAGAAATATACCAACCGTTTCCATGTCTACAAAGACCTTGGTGACATAAAAATCTTTTCCCACCAAAAGCCCGAAAAAATAGCCGAGAAGATGAAACAACAACTATTTCTCTTTCAAAAAAATTAGTTACTTCTCCGTTCCACTTCGACCCCACTGCGTTTTCGTCGGTTTGTTTTTTGGGGAATTTTAACAAACCTCCTCAGGTCATCTAACACAGTATGGTCGATTCGTCCTCATCCCGTCCTCTCCCAAATCACTTAACTGTTGGTAAAATACAATTGTAACAGTCGGCGTGACTCCGCCCATACTGAAACGTTGTCGTAAATACATTTTTAATTTTAAAATTTTTTGCTGGGCTTTTTATTAAGAAATAAAAACATTTTAGGGGAATAAAAGCAAAACAAGATTATTTCCACTACAACCCTAAGGTAGTAAAGACTTTATTGCTTCTGCGCTTAACCTATACATTCGAACAAAAGAGTCGTCAATATGAACGTAAAGAATGCCGGTTCCTTTTTCTTTTTCTATAAATTGACTGGCAAAAGTAATTGTTTTCGCTTGACTATCTCTTATAAATGGTTTGGGTGAAACCCAATCAATCTCGCCTTTTTCGTAATCGTAAATAAATAGACCTATAGAAAATTCTCCATATTTAGTTTTATCATCAACCTTCTGGTTGGCCTCTCGTCCGTTTATTAAGCCCAACCTCTTTCCTTTACCCACTTCAATAAATGTGTTGGGAAAAAGTGGGCCAGGGGATGCATGGCCAGCAATCCAAGAAAATCTATGTTCTTTCGGATGAAAAACAACTTTCCCATATTTCCACGCCCGACCCATATCTTCACTAATGACGACTCTCACGACAGAATATCGAAAATCATCTTCCAGTATGCTTGACTCTACCAAATTGTTTCTAAACCCTTGTTTGTTTATTGGAACCACAGACAATTCTTTCGCCCCGCCATCCACTCCGGCTTTATCCGCCATAAGAACAGGAGCCGTCATTTCTAAAGAGTCCAAATCATAACCAACAGCATGGCCCAAATTTATCAAGGTTCGATGAACCTTTTTACCCCGAAAAGGAATCGTAAAATAAACATGTATTAATCCAAGCTTATTATCAACCCAAATATCAGGATCTTCTAGTCCAAGAAAATCCCAATCTCTGCCACCAATCTGGTCAACAATCTTCATTATATTTTTTATTACTAATCGCTTCCCTATCTTTAAATATCCAAAAGCATCAGCCTCGATTTTATACAACTCACTTTTATCAACAAAACCTTTCGTTCTCACATCACCCGTACGACTAGTTATACATCTAATAACTCCATTTTTATAATTAGTCGCTGGATTAAGAACGGCAGCCATTACATGTTTAAATCGTTTATCTATTTCAACGGCCTTCCTTGATTGTTCAGTATATGACTTCATCACCTATATACTATCAAGTTTAATTTTTCAAAAACTAATCAAAAAAATCACCACAAATCTTCACCTCAAAAAATTCACCCCTCACCCCTCTTTTTTTCGCTGAATTTAAACCCAGAGAGAAATAAAAAGCGGAACAGAAAATAAAGAAGAAAGGAACAAAAACGTACTCCTCACTTCGTTCGGCCCTAATTAAGCGTCCATGTTGTAAAATTGGGAAGATTAACATGTCCACTTAACTACGGACATACTGAAACGTTGGGCAAAATTGTAAGGCGTTATTCTATGACAAAAGAATATAACAAACTAGTTAGAGACAAAATTCCGGAAATTATTATAGCAAGTGGGGCAGTTCCAACCACTCACATTGCCAAAGATGACGAATACCGAAGACTACTCTTAACAAAACTTCAAGAAGAAGCCGCAGAATTTGTAGAAGAACCAAATCAAGAGGAAGCGGCAGATATTTTAGAAGTTTTGAATGCAATGTGTGATCTTATGGGTTGGAACATGGAGGACATTCAACGGCTTCGTCAAGAAAAAGCAAAAAAAAGAGGTGGTTTTAAACAACGAATAATTCTTGATTCCGTAGAAGAATAACGCCTTACAACTTCTCCGTTTCACTCCGACCCCACTGCGTTTTCGTCGGTTTGTTTTTAAAATCTTAACAAACCTCCTCAGGTCGTCTAACACAGTATGGCTGGTTCGTTCGGTTGCACCTCCTCTCCCAAATCGCTATCAATTGTTCTAAAATAGGGCAGTCTAACAATCGGTGACTTCGCCCATACTGAAACGTTAGGTGAAATTTTGAAATAAACCTTATAACTTTTATCATTTTCAATTAATATTATGAAAAATAAAATTCAGATATTTATCATTCACGGTGGTAATACTTTCAAAAATAGGAAAGACTATTTGCACTATTTAAAAAACAAAAAAATCTCAATTGAGGAAAAAGTTTGGTGGACTGATGATTTTTTGAAGAAAGGTTTGGGTACGAATTTTAAAATCATCAAACCTCGCATGCCTTTACAGGATAATGCAAAGTATGAAGAGTGGAAAATTCTTTTTGAAAGGCACTTTCCTCAACTGAGAAACAACATTATCTTAATAGGTAATTCTTTAGGTGGAATTTTTCTCGCAAAGTATTTATCTGAGAATAAGTTTCCAAGGAAAATACTGTCAACTTATTTAATTTGTCCACCATATGATAATACTTTGCCAGAGGAAGAATTATCTGGAGGATTTAAGCTTAAATCGGATTTGTCGTTGATAGAGAAAAATTCCAAGAATCTTTATTTAATGTTTTCTAAAGACGATAATGTTGTCCCTGTTTCTCATGCTGAGAAATTCAGGGAAAAGCTAAAAAGTGCAAATATCATAATTTATGAAAGTAAAAATGGCCATTTTACAATATCTGAATTTCCTGAAATTGTGAAAATGATAAAAGCAGACGTCAAAAGGAAATAGAAAGAGCAGTGGTTTATTTCAAAGCTTTTCGCTTACGCTCAGCCCCGTTGCACTCTCAGTCAACTGAAACGTTGTCCAAAATACGTTTTTAATTTTAAGATTTTTTGCTGGGCTTTTTATTAAGAAATAAAAACATTTTAGGGGGATAAAACCAAATTATTATTTTGAGGGGGAGTAGTTAAACTAGTTCGAACATAGTCCAGTGCGGGGAGTCAACTCACATTTTACCTATCTTTACGGTAAAAAATTCTTATAAACTCATACCCCGTCGTGGACCCTGGAACTTTTGCTAAACTATCCAAGTGAAACAATATGCCATTGATTCAAAAAAAGTTGAAAATATACTTTTGAAATTTGGACTGGGGAAACTTGAATCTGTTGAAGAAAATAAAATCGGCACAATTAACCCCGTCTTTTTAATTAACCAAAAATATGTTTTAAGAATTGATTTGAGTGAATCAGGAAATGAAAACAAACTCAAAAAAGAATCAATATTATTTAATTTACTACCAAAATTTTCAATTCCCACCCCAAAATTCATTGGCTTTGATGACTCTTGCCAGTTAATTGGTAGACCTTTCTTGCTTATTGATTTTATTCCTGGAAAAAATCTAAAAGACGGGTTTGAAAGCCTTGACTTTGATTCAAAGAAACAAATATCGTTTGAACTTGGCGAGATTGCAAAAAAAATTCACTCTGTCACTTCCACTGACTTAGAAAATCAACAACTTTTTGGTGACATTGAAACTTGGGTTAAGAAAGAAAAACAAGATTTTCAAACTTATTGGCAGGTGATTAAAGATAATTGCTATTTAACCGACAATACCAATAATGAAATTCAAAAACTATTTGATGATTATAATTTAATTTCCGATTGGCAAGGGATCGGCAGATTAGCCCACGGCGATTTTAGTCCGAACAACATTCGTATAAATAATAACCACATCGCTGGAATTTTTGACTTTGAGTTTGCCACCATTGCCGACCCGCTTTATGATTTACAAAAACTACCGATAAATTTTCAACTAGGCGATGACTTTGACTCATCATATTTTCTCAAAGGTTGCGATATCAAAAAAGTTTCAGGGGAAGAAATGACTAGACTCAAGTTTTATTGTCTATCCCAAGGATTGTGGGAAATTTGGGCTACGCACACTCAATTATTTCCTTATGGGGATAGAGAAATTGAAGAGGGAAGAGATTTAATTGAAAATGCAATTAAATTGAACACACCGCAGTTCTAACTTCCTCCAAGGCGGGGAGCCAAAGCCATCTTATAATTCACCTCAAAAAATTCACCCCTAACCCCTCTTTTTTTCGCCAAGAGGAAATGAAAAGGAGAGTGAAAAAAGAATCGAACAAAAATCTACTTCTCTCTTCGTTCGACCCCGTTGCACTTTCGTCGGTTTGTTCTCAAAAATTTTAACAAACCTCCTCAGGTCATATAACACGGTATAGCCGGTTCATTCGGTTGCACCTCTTCTCCCAAATCACTTGACTGTTGGTAAAATACAATTGTAACAGTCGGCACGACTTCGTACATACGCTGTCCATTGTACAACATAATAGGAGACCAATAATGAAATTAGAAAACTTTACTTCTTTTTTAGATCGATTTTTCGCAAACATCAACAAGGTCGGTATAGATATCACAGGCTATGATCTGGATCATTTAGGATATCAATGTCCTTCAGACGAGGATTATGACAACCTCAAGACAACATTCTCAGAAATGGGAGAAATGTTTGATGAGAATGTTGTCGGGGGCAGAAGGGTAGGATTATTTAAGCTGGACACCCCCATTATCTACAGGGAATATTCCATTCCAGCAATTGAATTGATTGCTCCAAAAGTTGGGCAAGAGTGTCCTTCTGCCCTGGAACACGCTGAGTTTGTCATAAGCGAAAAATTCGATACTTTTATGAGCAAGTATCCCTCGATTAACTGGGATATTAGTGCCGTCGATCAGCCTATGTTTCCTATGATCAAGCTAAGATTAGGTGAATTTATGCAAGTCAAGTTTCACTACGAACCTGTGATTTCCATCTCAGAACAGAAAAAAAAGAGGTAAAGTACCGGTCTCCTATTACGCTTCGCTCACCCCGCTGCGCTTTCAGTCGGAGAGTATCAAGCCTGAAATTTTACTCTCCTCTCCTCAGGTCCGACAACACAGTATGGCTAGTTCGCTCTTGCCATCGCTCAACCCATATTGCTCATGCTTTGATAAAATATTTTCAATACCACATGTTTCAAAAAATAAAAAACTGGTTACAATCTCAGTCAATTGATTTTAAGGAAATTCATCACCAACCCACCAAGACCTCAGAAGAATCAGCTCAAACTCGAGGAGAGGATCTGTCCATCGGTGGCAAGGCTCTTGTTTTAAAAGTTGATGATTCATACAAACTTTTTGTTATTAGTGCCGCTAAGAAACTAGACTCAACTACCATCAAAAAACATTTTAATACCAAAAAACTTAGATTTGCCACAAAAGAAGAGCTCTTAAAATTAACCGGCTTGAAGCCCGGATCAGTTCCTCCTTTTGGTAAGCCAATAACAGATTTAGAACTTTTTGTTGACAATTCAATCGCTAGTAATACAAAAATAGCCTTCAACGCCGGCTCTCCCACCGACTCAATAATTATGCTAGCCGAAGATTATCTTAAGCTTTCCGGGGCCACCATTTTTAACTTTTCAAAATAATCTCACAATCTTCCCTCTTGACCTTCCACGTCTTCCCGTTATAATATTAGCAGTCCTGGAGATTGACTGATAATGTCAGTCTTCAATTGTCTCTCAGGCAAAATTATAAAGTTCAATCATTGTATATGCCAAAAACAACTGCAAAGATCCACCCCGTCCCCGGTTATATTTTAGTCAAGCCTCAGATCAAGGAAAAAACCACCGTTTCCGGTATCGTTTTACCCGACTCTCACGAAGATAAACCCCAACAAGGCACAGTTTTAGCCGTGGGTGGCGCTGTTTATGATGACGGTGAAGAAGTCACCGCTCCCTGTAAAGCTAAAGACTTAGTTATTTATCGTGAATGGGGAGGTAAAGAATACAAACAAGATAATGTTGAACTTCTACTTCTCAAATTCGACGACATTATGGCAGTTATTAAATAATTAAATATTAAAAATTTATTTCTATTAACAATATGGCAAAACAATTACAATTCGGAGCTACCGCTCGTCAATCTCTTTTAAAAGGTATTAATATTTTAGCTGATGCCGTTGTTACCACTCTCGGACCCCGAGGTCGCAACGTGGCTATCGACAAAAAATGGGGTGCCCCCAACGTTATTCATGACGGTGTCTCTGTCGCCAAAGAAATTGATCTCAAAGATCCTTTTGAAAACATGGGAGCTCAGCTTATCAAAGAAGCCGCCTCCAAAACCAATGATGCTACTGGTGACGGTACTACCTCATCCACTCTTTTGGCCCAAGCTATTGCCAACAAAGGATTGGAAAATGTCGCTGCCGGTGCTAACCCCATGATTGTTCGTTATGGATTGGAAAAAGGCCTCAAGGCTCTCCTCGCCAAATTGGATTCAATGAAAAAAGAAGTCAAGATTAATGACAAAGAATCAATTGAACAAATTGCCACTATTTCGGCTGGAGATAATCAAATCGGTAAAAAAATTGCCGAAGCGGTTGTTAAAGTCGGTCATGATGGTCTTATCACTGCCGAGGAAGGCAAGGGTCTTGAAATTGAAACCAAAGAAACTTCCGGTATGGAGTTTGACAATGGTTTCCTTTCTCCCTATTTTGCCACCAACACCGAAACCATGGAAGCCGTTATCGAAAAACCACACATTGTCATTACTGATAAAAAAATCAGCTCCATGCAAGACATTTTACCGTTTTTGGAAAAACTGCTCAAAATTACCAAAAACTTTGTCATCATCGCCGATGACATTGATGGAGAAGCTCTAGCCACCTTGGTGGTTAACAAGCTTCGTGGTACTTTTAATGTTTTAGCCGTCAAGGCCCCGGGTTTTGGTGATCGTCGCAAAGCCATGCTGGAGGACATTGCTGTCCTAACCGGCGGACAAGTTATTTCCGAGGACACCGGTGCCAAGTTTGATGCCATCGACCCTGTCGAATACTGTGGTCAAACCAATTCTGTTACAGCCGATAAAGACAACTGTCGTATTATTGGTGGCGCTGGTCAAAAATCAGATGTCCAAGCTCGTGTAGCCCAACTTCGTACCCAAATGGACAGAAGTGATTCTGACTATGATAAAGAAAAGCTCCAAGAGCGTATTGCCAAACTAGCCGGAGGTGCCATAGTTCTCGAAGTCGGTGGCGCTACCGAAATGGAAATGAAAGAAAAACTCGAAAGAGTTAAGGACGCGGTTGAAGCCACCAAAGCCGCTCTGGAAGAGGGGACTCTTCCCGGTGGAGGTACAGCTCTAATTAAGGCCGCCACCGTTCTTGATCAAGTCAGTGTCGACAACAACGAAGAACAGGTTGGTGTCAATATTCTCAAATACGCCTTAGAGCAACCGTTGAGAAAATTAGCTGAAAACAGCGGTAAAGATGCTGGCTATGTCCTAAATAAAGTTAGAGATCAACTAACCAAAGACTCCAAATCAGATTATGGTTATAATGCCGCCACCGACAAGTTCGGCTCTATGAGAAAATTCGGTATTATTGACCCGGTCAAAGTTACCAAGTCTGCCCTCATAAATGCCGTTTCCACCGGTCAAATGATTTTGACCACGGAAGTCATTATTACTGATATTCCCGAAGAAACAAAGCCGGCTCCGGCCATGCCACCAGGTGGCGGTATGCCAGGCATGATGTAAAACCAAAGACATTAGTCTTGTTTCAAAAACCCTCCACCCGGAGGGTTTTTGTTAAAATAAGCCTACCTGTCGCGGTAGCCAAGCGGTTAGGCAATGGTCTGCAAAACCATCTAGATGGGTTCGACTCCCATCCGCGACTCAAAATTTTTTAATTCCTCTTACTTTCATCCTTTTTAATCCTGCTAGCCATCTTTTTATGTGATAACCAGCCAATTTTCGGCATGTTCCCAATCTTAAACCAACCTATATCACTGTTTTCATCCCGATCTGTTTCTGGTTTGTTGCCTCTCACCTCTACCTTATAAAAGAAACAAAAATGACCCGGACTTCTCGGATCATCCTCCGTTTGGATTACATCTATTAGTTTAGCTCTCCTCAAACCCAATCCAGTTTCCTCCTTTATTTCTCTTTCTAAAGTCTCTTCTGGATGTTCTCCATAATCAATAAAACCAGCTGGAAACATCCATGTTCCCACATACGGCTCTCTTTTTCTCTGTACCATTAACACCTCCTCTTGGTTGATTATGATAGCTGCCACTGCTCCTGATACATGAGGATAAAAAGTCCAATTACAGTCATTACAAAATTTTCTCTCTTTTTCTTCTTCTACTTTTATCTTTAGTTTCTCTCCACAAAAAGGGCAATGTTTATAATTGGGTGGTTTAAGCTTTAGCATTGAGCTAATTATAACCAATTCTTTTTACACTTTTATCAATCCTAAAACAAGTCAAAATTAGATTATACTTATCCTTAATTACTTCTTGGTCATTTCGTCCGTCTCTCAAAATCTATCTTGATGCCAAGTATTCTTTTAATTTTTCCAAAGCAATTCCCCTCATACTTAATTGTTTTTTTTGTTCCATGGTCATTTCTGCAAAAGTCATTTTATACCCATCGGGCTGGAAAATTGGGTCCCACCCCCAACCGATATTACCTCTTGGCGACACTATTTTCCCTTTTACTATTGCCTCAAAGAAATTAATTTCACCCACACTACTGCAATAGCCTATCACCGTTTTTGCTTCTGCTGATTGATTTCCCATTTTTAAAGCCATTTTGTAGAGACCATCAACATCTAATGATTTTAAAAACCATTTTATAAACGGTCCAGGTAAACCATTAATTCCATCAATTACCAGAGATTGATCTTCTACTATTAAGTCTATACCTGGTCTTTGTTTTATGGCTTCATGCAATTTAAGCTCAATTATTTTTTTGGTATCTAACTCTTGAATTTCTGGTAAATAAATTTCACAACCTTCAATTTCAGGCATAATTGCCACAGCCTCACTTAATTTATCTTTATTTCCAGTTATAAATAATATTTTCATGTCTGATTCTATCAATATTTACCCCAATCCTTCTTATCTCCTCATCAATCCCGAAACAAGTCAAAATCAATTATTAATGCATTCGCCAATCTCTACCCTATATTTCGCAAATATTTTTCTATTTCTTTCTCTCCCCCAAGGATTTATCGGCGATGGATGATATATTGGTAACACCGTTCTCGTTTTATCCGCTAACTCAATTATAGCCGACTTTCCTATCTCTAAATCTTTGCCCGCTAATTCCCCGAATATTTTTGCTGTTACCACTCCTAGAGTAATAATCAGTCGATACTCTGTCCCCAAAAGTTGTTTTAACAATATGGGCCAACATTTTCGGCAACATTCATCCAGTTTTTTCCTATTTTTACCCAAAAAACACTTTGATAATTCTGTAAATCCACAGTCTTCTACATTTAAGCCGAATTCTTCTAAGAGTTCATTTAATCTAGCCCCTGTCGCCAAAAGCCTTCCTTCCGGTGAATAACAAGCCTTTCCTGTTTTTCTCCATCCATTTTCAGCCGGTGATTCACCGACAATCAACAATCTTTCCCCGCGATTCTTACCCTTTTGAAAAAATTTATCCAAAGGAAAATTATCAATATCGTCACAACAATGTTGTTCTCTCTGTGTATCCACAAACAATTATCTCATCATTTTATTTCACCTATCCTTATTATCTCTCTATCAATCCCAAAACAAGTTATAATCAGGTTATATTTCTCCTTAACTACTTCTTGGTCATTTCGTCCGTCTCTCAAATTATCTTAAATAAGTGAATACTCTAACTGCAATTTTTCTTCCTCTTTCTGCAATTTTTCAGTCTGTTTCTGTACATTTTCCATGGCTATTTTTAATTCAGGTTTTTCACTAAAATCTATTTGGTTAAAAATTTCGGCATAGTTAGTCCATAAAAGCCTCCGTCTATTCTTTAATGCCTTTCTCACCATCTGCCATTGCATATTTCTTGACAATTTTTGCCACTCGGCAAAAGTTGATAGATATTTTGGATCGTATTCACCCATTTCTATCGCCTCTCGCAGACTAACGGAATCACTATCGTCCGGAAACATATTTCCCCTTGTCATATTATTATCTATATTTTACCCCAATCCTGCTAATTTCTCTATCAATCCCAAAGCAAGTCAAAGTCTGATTATATTTTTCCTCGCTTACTTCTTGGTCATTTCGTCCGGTTCTCATAATTTTGTTACAATACCAAAAGATATGGATAGTTCTGATACCTACCACCAAAACTTAATTACCCTCCTGAAAAATAATCGAGTCGAATATAAACACTTTCATCACCAACCTGCCTATACTTACGAAGAACTTCTCGAGGTCCAGAAACAAACTGGTTTTTTGGGTACAGAAGGTAAATGCATGGTCCTAAAAACCGATGACAACTTTATGGTTTACATCACTATTCAGGGTAAGAGAGTTAATTTTGACAAGGTAAAAGAAAAAACCGGAGCCACTAAAGTTAGGCTAGCCACACCTAAAGAGCTTAAAGATATTTTTGGTGCCGAGCCTGGCTGTGCCTATCCGTTTGGCTTTGACTCCTGCATTCCAATCTACATTGACCCAATTATCTACAATCAAGATTGGCTACTCTTTAGTCCTGTCTTTCCTAATCAAACAATACAGGCCAAAGGAAAAGATATGAAAAAAGTCTTTGACTCCTTAGATAACAAAGTCACCGAAACCACCGACTTTAATCAATAAAGCGATTTACCAGCCTTCTAATCTTTTATCAATTTCAAAGCAGGTGAGAACTAGGTTATATTTCTCTCTAATTACTTCTTGGTCATTACGTCCGGCTCTCAAATTATGTATTTTTTCAGTTTTTCCGGTAACTCGTCAACAGCATTATAGAACACAATCTCTTTCGTTAATCCCTCCATTGATTTAGAGATGTCAGTTCCTTGTTTTGCAATTACTACGATCGGGATACCTTTGGCAAAAGCATAACCGGCTTCAATTCCTAACCCAACCCCTTTTTCCGAAAACTCAATCAACAATAAATTCGACTTTTCTATATTTTCAAGCGCAAAACCCATCAGTTCTCTGGCTGTTATTTTCTCTTCTCCCCATTTCTCAAAGTCTCTGGCTACAACTACCGTTTCCATACCAATCTGACTCAGTGATTTCGATATTTTCCCAATTAACTCTCTGTTACTATTGTCTTCATGAAATTTTATTGCAAGTAATACTTTCATATCTAATTTTATCAGGTATTTACTCCAATCCTTTTAATCTTTCTATCAATCCCAAAGCAAGTCAAAGTCAGATTATATTTTTCCTCGCTTACTTCTTGGTCATTACGTCCGGTTCTCAACGCTTCCGATCTCCATTGTTTTGATTCACGTCACCAATTAAACGAGTCACCAAGTTCGATACTCCTTCGGGCTGTCGAGCTTGCACCTCCTCACACCCGCAATCAGGGCATACTAGTCTTGAGGGAAAATGTAAATTACCACAACTCTGACAATTACTTCCCTCCATTTTCAGTAACTGTCTCCTGTGTCTCCAATATTCTGGGAGCCTTACATTTTCTCTAGGAACGAATTTTTATGATTTTTCTTAATTACCCTTACCGTCCAATACAATAAATAAGAAAAAATCAGTCCTTCAGTTAATACCGTCATGGCGAATACTATCCCCACCCCCTCCAAAATCCTGCCGTACCTAAAATAATCCCAGCACATTCTGGCTATCACATAAATTACAACGGGCATTATGGCCGCCCCTGACACCAACACGAATTGCGACTTGTCCCTCTTTCCCTTAATTGTCCTTAATGTCAAAAACGGCTGATAAATCAAAAGATATAAATTACACAATAACCCCCATATCTGTCGTATTCCAATCAGCACTGCCAATCGACTTATTTTTTTAACTCTTTTTTTTATCATATTTCCACTTTTTTTTAAATTCCTGCCTGGCTCTAAACAATCTCGACTCCACCGCCTTCACGCTCACCCTTAGTTTCTGGGCAATTTCTCTAACTTTGAATCCTTCTATATATTTAAGTCGTAAAATTCCTCCATATCCTTTCCCTAATTCCCTAAAAGTTTTTTTTATCTCTTCTTTTAATTCATTCTTCAAACTATCTCTTTCGGGATTTAACGCCATATCTGCAATCTCTTCAAAAAAGGGAGACACTGAAAACAAAATAGTTTTAAGTTTCTTTTTTCGATAATAATCAATGATTTTATATTTGGCAATGGCACAAACCCATGACCATTCACTGCTTCTGCCGGAAAAATTAGGCCGTGAATTTATTGCCGCCAGCATTATATCGCTGGTTAATTCCTCCGCCACCCCTTCATCATCTATTCTTTTTGCCACAAAATACCCGATTCTTTTATGATACTTTTTATAAAAGTCATTCATGCCGCCTACTTTACCACAAAATTAAACTTAGGCTATACTTAATTATGAATATTACCGTCCCTCATCCATTGCGATCAGTTTCACAAAAACTCCGACTTGATCTTCTCAATCTAGTTCGAGACGCTAGGGAGTCTCATATTGGTGGCCCCCTATCTTCTCTCGACCTAATCACAGCCATCTATTTTTCCAAAATTTTTGACCTAAAAAAAGATCATTTCATTCTCTCCGCCGGCCACTTGGCTCCGGCCCTCTATGTAGTTTTGGCTCACGCCGGCTATTTTCCCCAGGCTCGTCTCAAAAACTTTTCTTCCTTTGGTTCCCATCTCCAGGGCCATACTAGCACTGATACTCCAGGTGTAGAGTACTCTTCCGGCTCTCTTGGCCAAGGCCTTTCTTTTGCCGCCGGCTTGGCCTTAGGTGACCCTCGTCGTCATTCTATCTGTCTGACTACCGATGGCGAACACCAAGAAGGTCAGACTTGGGAAGCGGCCATGTTTGCCAAAAAGTATAAACTGGGAAATCTAATCAATATCATTGATTATAATCAATACCAGATTGACGGAGCCGTCGAAGACATTATGCCACTTGGCAACTTGGCCCAGAAATACATCAAATTCGGCTGGGCTGTTACCACTATCAACGGCCACAATTTTAAAACCATCATCAAGGTCTTAAAAAAGGCCCAAAAAAAATCAGATTACCCCACCTGCATTATTGCCAAAACCATTTTTGCCAAAGGAATTTCTTTCATGCAATATGATTATCAGTATCATGACATTAAAAATTTATCTGAAGCTCAATACCAACGTGCCAAAAAAGAATTGGAGAAGCCGAGCTGAGGTGTATTTAAGATGACAACAGACAACAAAGACAAACAACCCCAACTCCTTTCCATGCGCCAAGTCTTTGGTCAAACTCTCCTCTCTCTTGCCAAGACCAACAAAAAAATCTATGTTGTTGACGCCGATCTCAAGTCTCCCCTGCATTTGGGAAAATTTGCTTCCTGGTACCGTCATCGCTTTATTGAGTGTGGGGTAGCCGAAAACAACGCTACCGCTATTGCCGCCGGTTTGGCCAAAACCGGTAAAGTCGTTTTCCTCACCTCCTTCTCTTGTTTTTCCCCTGCCATCAATTGGGCTGTTATCAAGCAGTCAATTTGTTACAACCAGGCCAACGTCAAAATTATCGGTTCTCATTCCGGACTTTTATCTGCCAATCTTGGCGCCACTCATCAAATGTTAGAAGACATCGCTCTGACTAGGGTTCTTCCCAATATGGAGGTTTTTGCCCCCATAGACGCCGTTGAAACCAAAAAAATAATTACCACTCTTGTCCGTAGTCCTCACCCCGCTTATATTCGCCTGGTTCGCCCCTCCACTCCTCAAATTTTCCCTCAGAAATTTGACTTCACCATTGGTAAATCACACCTTTTACAAATCGGCAAACATATCACTGTTCTCGGTTATGGCCCTATTCTTATTCAGGCCATAAAAGCTCAACAAAAACTCAATCAAAAATATGGAACCTCCGCCCCTCAATTAGAAATTATCAACTGCTCTTCCATCAAACCGATGGACACCTCCACCATAAAGAAAAGTGTCAAAAAAACTGGTCGGCTTATCGTTATCGAAGATCATCAAAAAGTTGGAGGACTGGGCCAGGCTGTTGCCTCTCTCCTTTTTGCTTCCAATCTTTACCCTCGATTTATTCATTTGGCTGTTGATAACCAATTCGGTCAATCTGCCAAAGATTATCAAAAGCTCTATACTTATTATGGTATCAGTCTTGATCACCTGCTTCGTGCCATCCAAAAATTATTTAAAAATTAAACAATATGACCCTCCCCACCCTCAGGCAAACCCTCGATAACTACCGCTCCCGTCACATCGCCTTACCGGCTTTCAACATTGATTGTTTTGCCACCTATCAAGCTGTTGAAGCTGTTGTCGGCCAGCTTCATCTCCCCTGTATTGTCCAACTTTCTGCCGGCCAAGACCAATTTGTTCAAGCCGAACGACTTCTCATGTTGGTTAAAAAAGCTCAAATAGACGGTTTGCCCATTTATACCAATATTGACCATGGCCAAAATGTTTCCCGTCTAGAACAACTTATCCGTCTTGGCTTTGACATGGTCCATTTTGATGGTTCACATTTCGCTTACCAGGAAAATCTTTCTATTAGCCAACTACTTGTCCAAAAAGTTAGACAAATTTCGCCCCAAGCCCTAATCGAGGTTGAATTTGACCAAATTAATCCGATCCAGAAGGGGACTGACGCCTCCCGCTTTACCGATCCCAAGCAGGCCAAGGAATTTATTCAAAAAACCAAAGCTGACCTTTTAGCTATTTCTGTTGGCAATCTTCACGGTGTTGACATCAACCACCCCGAAAATATCAACACTGATCTCCTTATTCAAATTCAAAAATCTATCCCCACCACCTTTCTGGTTATGCATGGTGGTTCTGGTATCGACCCCGGTCAACTCGATACTGCTATCACCACCGGCATTGTCAAAATCAATATTAACACCGACCTTCGTCTGGCCTTTAAGCAGTCTCTGAAAGATTCCCTGGCCTCCACCGAGTCTCTTAAGGCTTACCAATACTTCCAGCCGGTCATTGATGATATTAGTAAAATCATCAGCCAAAAACTCACCAAATTTACAAATTGTGAAAACTAAAAATCGAATGTTCGACATTATTTCCATCGGCTCCGCCACTGTTGACATTTTTATCCAATCAGATCAATTTGTGGTCAAAAAAGACCAAAATTTCCCTTCTGGATCTTCCCTTTCTGTCGATTTTCCCTCCAAACCGGAAATTAGCCAGTTTTTAATTTCTTCCGGTGGTGGCGCCACCAATTCTTCTGTCGCCTTCTCTCGTCTTGGCTTAAAATCAGCTCCGGTTTCTCTTATTGGCCACGATCTTCTTCAAAATTACATTACTGCAGACCTTAAAACAGCTAAGATCCCCACCACTTTCTTGGCCAGTTCTCCTAAAGAGAAAACCGATTTTGCTGTCATTCTTGTCGCCCCCAATGGCGGTCGAACTATTTTGGTTAATCGTGGAGCCAGCCGTCTCACCGAAAAACATCTTTCTTTCTCAAAGATCCAAAAAACCAAATGGTTTTATATCACCTCTCTTGAGGGCAATCTTGATCTCTTGGAAAAATTAATCGGTTTTGCCAGAGAACATAATATAAAAGTCTCTCTCAATCCCGGTTCTCGTGAAATTTCCCAAACAAGCAAACTGCTCCCCCTACTCAAATTTGTTGACTTTTTATTACTTAATCGCAGTGAGGCCGAATCTCTTATCTCCCGGAACTTTAAACAAAAATCCTTCTTTAAGAAAATCCAATCATTGGGTCCTGTCTACACCGCGGTTACTTGTGGGCGTCAAGGGGCTCATCTTCTTAGCCGCCAAGACAATTACTTTTCTCCCGTCATTAAAACAAAAACAGTCGACGAAACCGGCGCTGGTGATGCTTTTGGTTCTACTTTTGTGGCCGGCCTTATCCATCAACTCTCTCCGTCTCGAGCCCTCTTTTGGGCCATGAAAAATTCGGCTTCGGTAGTTTCTTATTTTGGAGCCAAAACCGGCCTTCTCAGCCTAAAACAAATTAAAAATTGTAAATTAAAAATTGTAAATTAATTTCATGTTGCCAAAACGCTTATCCAAAAGAAATCAGTCGTCTGTTGATGGCCAACAACTCGAGTTGAAAAATACTATTTCCAGTCGGTCTCGCCTCAAAAAAAAGAGAAGGTTACTCCTTTTTGCTTTTGGTTTTACTGTCGGCCTCAGTATTCTCTTCTCTATCTATCGCTTGGCCACCGGCACTATTACCGGTCTGAATTTTTCTCTACCATCAATAAAGGCGCCCATCTTTAACCTTTCCCGGTCCACCAAAGTCAATTTAGCCGAAGAACTAAAACCTCTTTTACCCCGTCCGGACTCTTGGTCGGTTTATGTCAAAACTCTTTCACCTCCTTTGTTTTCCTGGTCCCTAAATTCGCCCCACCCCAAGGTTGACCCTATTATTGACCAACTCTCTTCCCTCCCGGCCTCTTCTTCCGGATTAATCCAGCCCGTTCTTCCTCAGGGGGCCTTGTTTCAAGAAAACCTAAACTCTCAAAATGAATTTTTTGAATATGGAACTCTCATTTCTGTTCCGGGGCAACAAATTTTTATTTTCATTAAGGGTTCTAACCCTGAATTAATTCCATCACTGGTTCAAACTATCTATTGGCAAATAATCAGAAACCTCTAGTTTATTTTAGCCAGTTCATTGATTGTCGGAGTTGATTTTGGTAAACACTGCACCTCATTCTCTGTTCCTTTTACAAAATATTCTTTTTTTCCACATACGTTCTTTTCAATTATCTTTCCTGGAACCAACCATTTTTCATCAGGTTTCGACACCAACATCTCTCTCATAATTCTATTCCAAATTGGTGTGGCCCCACTTATTCCGGAAGCTACCCAGCTCATTGGACTGCTATCATTATTTCCCACCCATGTCGCCACCAAAAAACTGGGAGTCCATCCTATACACCAATTATCTTTCAAATTATTGGTTGTTCCGGTTTTTACCGCCACCGTCTTTCCTTCAATTTTGAGCAACGAATTCTGGCCAAAAATTGGTGTTCTGGCCTGGTTGTCACTCAGTGTGTCATTGATTAAAAAAGCATATTCCGGCCCTATTACCATCTCTTCTTCTTTGTGTTTGCTGAGTACTACCTCTCCCAAATAATTTTCAATTTTTAAAATAGGGCTTATTTCCACCTTTTTCCCCATATTGGCAAAGATAGAATAAGCCTGTGCTATTTCCACCATCCTTACTTCTCCGGCCCCTAAAGCTAAAGCCAAACCAAACCTATCCCTGTCTTGCCAACTGCTAATTCCCATCTTTTCTCCCAAATCGATCATGTTTCCCACTCCGTTTTCTGACAGCAATCTTACCGACGGCACATTTAATGAAGAGGCCAGTGCCGTTCTTAGACTTATCTTCCCCATATATTTACCATTATAGTTCTGAGGAGAATAAGGTTTTTGCCCCGGGATCTGATAACTTACCGGAGAATCATTTATGGTTGACATCAATGTTTTTCCTTTCTGTAAAGCCAATAAGTAGTTGATTGGTTTAATCGACGAACCCGGCTGTCTCAATCGGGTTGACACGTTCACCTTTCCATCAATGTCGGTAGCAAAATAATCCTTTGATCCCACCATAGCCAGTATTTCTCCATTTTTTACCTCCATTACTATCACTGCCCCGTTGCCTATTCGCAGTCTTGATACTTTTTCAACTTCTTCTTCCACCACCCCTTCAGCCATTTGTTGTATCCCGCTGTCCAGACTGGTTGTTATGCTTAGACCCTGTCGATCAAAGTTTTTAAACCCATACTTTTCTTCCAGTCTCGATTTTATCCAAAAAACAAAATGTGGTGCCTCTATACTTTTTGTCTCCGTCACAATTTCAACCTCTTGTCCCAACAATCTCATCATCGCCTCTTCTCCCATAAATCCGGCTTTATACATTTCTCCTATCACATGTTTTTGTCGTAGGTAGGCAAAATAGGGATAATCCCCAAAGGGGGAATATGAACTGGGTGCCGCTGGTAATCCCGCCAAAAATGCCGCCTCTGCCGTATTTATCTCCCAGACATTTTTACTAAAATATTTCCACGAAGCCTCTTGTGCTCCATAGGTCTCACCCCCATAAGGTACTTGATTGAAATATCTTTCTAAAATTTTATCCTTGGTCAATTTTTTTTCCAAAATTAATGTCAAAATGGCCTCTTTTATCTTTCTTCTTACTTCTTTTTCATTGGTAAAAAAGACATTTTTCACCAATTGTTGCGTAATCGTTGACCCTCCTCTCAGTTTGTCTTTTTTCTCTTTTTTAATGTTGTACCAAATTGCTTTCACTATTCCCCTAATCGACAGTCCATTATGTTTATAAAAATCTTTATCTTCAACGGCAATGGTCGCCAACACCAGTGACTGTGGGATTTCATCAATCGATATCCAGCTTCTGTCTTCTTTTTGATAAAATTTATAAAGCAGTTTCCCCTCTCTATCCAAAATTTTTGTCGACAATCGAGGCGGATAGTATATCTCATTTACATTAGGCAAATCGGCTAATATTTCTTTATAAAACCACCACCCCCCCATCGACAAACACAACATCAATGCAGTTAACCCTAAATATAACCAATCTCCTGACCACCTGATTTTTATTTTCCTGATTTTTATTCTTATTCTTTTTTTCTTTGATTTTCTCTTTATCAGGCGGTCTATTTTTTTTATTGGCCATTTTACTAATCGATACACCGGTTTCCCCACCCATATCAGCATCTTCCTAATTGACAATATTTCTCTCCTCCTCACCCGCCGGACAGTCCAGGCAAACCAGTTCTCCGCTGATATCTCGAGCCACCTGATGATCCTGCCATTCCACATTTGTTTTTTCTTCCCCGTTTTTTACCGGCCTGTTCGTCTCTTTATCGATCAAAATATTTTGCTTCAAGCCCATCCTTTCATTCGGCGCATATTCTTTTTTGAAGAACTCAAAATGTGAATCACAACCCCCTTCAGGGATTAATTTACCGGTTAAATTACACACCTGTAGTTTAACCATCTCAGCCGGCATTACCATTTTTTTTATCTTTTCTTCTTTTAGTAAATAACTCATCACTTTATTCCAAATCGGTGTGGCTCCGGTTATCCCGGAGGCCACCCAGCTCATTTTTGAATTATCGTTATTTCCCACCCACACCGTTACTACATAATCAGAAGTATAGCCTATTGTCCAATTATCTCTCATATCGTTGGTGGTTCCGGTTTTTACCGCTACTTCCGGGTGATCTTTGATATTTAATTTTGACCCCCGACCAAAAACCATGCTCCTGGCACCATCATCGGATAAAATATCAGAAATTAGAAAAGCAGTCTCTCGACTCAACACTCGATCACCCGGTATATATTTATATTTTTTTATCACCTCGCCACCCTTGTCTGTAATTTGCCATATGGCCCCCAACTCTTGTTTAATCCCGCCGTTGGCCAACACGCCAAAAGCCACCGTCATATCCGTCATTCTCACTTCTCCGCCTCCTAGCGTCAACGATAAGCCATAGTTGGAGGGGTCTTTAAATGTCTCAATTCCCATCGCCGACGCCGAAGCCACAAAAGTTTCCACTCCATTCAATTTTAATACTTTCACCGCCCCTATGTTCAAAGAATTGGCCAAAGAGTTGCGGATAGTTTGAATTCCATGATAACTATTCCCGTAATTTGTCGGACAGTACAATTTTTGCCCACTTACGCTAAAACAGGTGGGTCGATCATTAACAATTGATGCTGCCGTAATCTTTCCCAGTTCTAACCCCACCGCGTAGTTTAATGGCTTAATCGATGACCCCGGTTGTCTTAAGCT
>Ga0208279_1000556_pt1 | contig 28166 bp, 23 predicted proteins | sample AntAceMetag02UKM_FD_184766 | JGI IMG/M metagenome (GOLD analysis project Ga0208279, IMG submission 184766) | Saline lake microbial communities from Ace Lake, Antarctica - Antarctic Ace Lake Metagenome 02UKM (SPAdes) (version 2) | ecosystem: Environmental > Aquatic > Non-marine Saline and... | reverse complement strand
CAGAATAACCGCCAGGACCAGGTTAATCATTGCTATTTGTCTTCTCGAAAGCATAGAAAAGTCAGTGCCTAAAGTTTGAAATGCCTAAAGTTATTCGCTTTCACCCGGCTTTTCATATATTAGAATCCCGCTCAAGTCAGGAGCCTGAAGTACGTTGAAATGTAAAAATCAAAAATAATCGCGGCGGTACAGAAAGTAGGTACACTAGAATGTATTATCCTGATACTTTTGAATTTAATTATACGTTCGGGTTTATAAGCTAGCCAGACTATACTCAAAAAGGTATTTTATAAATTTTGGTGCTTAGAAAACTATATATTAACCACGAAGGTCACGAAGAACACGAAGAAAAATACAAAAAGCTTTAAAAATATTTTTGTTTTATCAAATTCCTTCGTGAACTTCGTGTCCTTCGTGGTAAAAAGGAATTTCGAATAGGGTCTAGCCAGTATCACCCCCCAGATAACTTATGCGCGGGGCTTGCTAATCTACAAGCAAAACAATCCGACAATTACTACAAAAAATGCAGGAGGCATTCTGATCCTACAAGTCCTGAAGCGAAAGCAAAAGGACGCTATTACTGTACTATCATTACTTCACACCGGGCCTTCTCAATCTCCGCCAGCAGGGCCTCGGGGTTTATTCCGGGTGGGAGACGAACCTCATCCTTCTCATGGCCGCGGCCACTCCGGAGAATCTGCTGGAAGGCATCATGCAGAACACCTATGACCGGACGGGAGTGAGGAGGTAAATCCACGCTCTCAAGCAGAAAATTTGAGCGCCCCTGAATATCTCTGGAGATTATCTCCGATAAGATTGAACCCCAACTACTATATGACCCTTCCCGGATACCGTAAAGGATATTCCCAGTCTCATTAAGGTAACTATCCATCGTTATTTTCAGATCGGGCATAGACACTTCACCGGGAACAAAAGTGCTGGCGGAAGATATGCTTGTCGGTTGGTCGGCCTGGTCGACAATAGAACCACTCTGGAGGAGAATATATATACCGGCGGTGAGAAGCAGTGATGCCGCGGCGGCAAGCGCCAAAAATCGCCAGCGGGGAGAAGACCAGCCCAGAAACCTAATAACCCGAGGCTTTGCCGCCACCTGCCGGAGAACATTCAGGGAGATACTCTCCGGGAACCGGATATCTTTTAGACCATCCAGAGACCGCCAGGCTACCTCGTATTCCTCAAACTGCCGCCGACAGCTCGGACAGAGGGAGAGATGATCCCGGAGTTCAACTTCTATATCCCGGGGAAGAACTTCCCCCAGCACTTGATCAAGCATGTACCCCTTTATTTCATCACAATTTTTCATTTTTTAATGTCTTGGGCTTTCTATGGCCTTCAACAATCTTTAACGTTTTTTTCTTCAACGTCCTTATTTTTAACGATAGCGCCGAAGGCGCTAAGTTCTCATTCTCTTCCGAAGTTCTTCGAGCGCGTAATGAAGCCGGGACCGAACCGTACCGGATGGAATATCAAGTATTTCAGCGATCTCATAATACTTAAACCGGTTTAATCTGCTTAAGATCACCACCTGCCGATGCTCATCCGATAATCCCAATAGTTCCCGCTGGAAGATCTCCTCCAACTCCCGGCATCCAGCCTCCTCCCTTGGTCCGGGATCAGCGGAAGCTACTTTATCCATAATTCTCTGCCCAGGTTCACCATCCGAACCGGCCCACTCCGTATCCAGAGAGATAATAGGCCTTCGTTTCTTCTTACGGATGGCGTCGCGGCAACGGTTTATGGCGATAGTATAAAGCCAGGTCTTGAAAACTGCTCCGGTCCGAAACCGGCGGGCCTCTCTATAAACCCGAATAAATGTCTCCTGGAAAATATCCTGGGCCTGATGATAATCCCTGATCACGGAATAGATAAATCCCATCAATGGATTCCGGTATCTTTTCAGAAGTTCATCCAGTGCGGAGACATCTTCCTCTTTGCACAACTCAATTAATTGCTCGTCCGTTGGCGCCATTATATTTATACGTCATAACCCGGTTTAAGTTCATTCTATTTTTCCTCTGAAAAAATAGAATATTAATAATGCACTGCCAATTCCACCATTTTTTACTGCTAAAAGATACTACCTCTTGATAATTACCTTACTGTATTTACATATGTTTGAAATTGGTGTATATTAAAATCAAAGGGAATAGCTATTCAGGCAAAGCCAACATATGACCAAAAACTTAATTATTCTATTCTCCATAGGCATTCTCATCTTCGCCGAAGTTGTCTCCGGACAAGACCGGATTTTCGCTCCATCCGGAGATTATAACGGTGATGGACTGACCGATATCGCCGTCTTCCGCCCATCATCCGGCCTCTGGGCCATCCGGTCCGTTACCCGAGCCTATTTCGGAGGATCTGCCGATATCCCGGTGCCCGGAGACTATACCGGCAACGGAACAACCACCCCCGGCATTTACCGATCCTCATCCGGATTCTGGGCGATTCGGGGGATGACTCGATCTTACTTCGGCGGCGCGTCCGATACCGCCGTTCCCGGGGACTATGACGGCGACGGCACGGTGGATATATCCGTATTCCGCCCCACCTCCGGACTCTGGGCGATCAGAGGGTTGACTCGATTTTACTTCGGAGGGGCATCCGATCTTCCCGTCGCCGGTGACTACGATGGAGATGGTTCGTCTGACCCGGCTATCTTCCGGGCCTCCTCCGGCCTCTGGGCCATACGGGGAACGACCCGTGCCTATTTCGGCGCGGCCGGGGATATCCCGGTCGGATCCGACTACTCCGGAGATGGAACCACCGAAATCGCGCTTTATCGTCCCTCCTCCGGTCTCTGGGCAATCCGGAACTTAAGCCGGTTCTACTTCGGAAGCGGTTCCGACTGGACAGTCCCCGGAAACTATCACGGCACCGGAAGTATCGCCGGGATCTTCCGTCCCGGCTCCGGGCTCTGGGCGATCAGGGGAGTATCGCGCCTCTATTTCGGGAGTGTGGGGGATCTTCCCGTGATCGGGACGGCCGGGACAGACCGCAAGGTACGGCTAGATCAGGTTACCACCTGGTCATATAATATTCAGGACGTAAATTCGCAACACCAACAGGACCAGCTAGTAGGCACTCACTTCGATATGTACGTTTTAGAGCCGGTGGTGACGGAAAAAGGCGAGGAGAATTTTGATATCGCCGGCCTCGTTACCGGGATCCGAGATTATAACATTAATAACTATCAGAAAGATCCCATTATCCTGGCCTATATCGACATAGGTCAGGCCGAAAACTGGAGATGGTACTGGCAGTCAGGCTGGAAGATCGGTGATCCTAATTGGATCGTGGGCGGAGACCCGGATGACTGGGAAGGCTGTTATCCGGTAGCTTACTGGGATCCGGCCTGGGAAAATATCGTCATCTACGGTTCCGGAGGTATGAGCCACATCGATGAATCACTGAAAGCCGGATTCGACGGGATCTATATGGACTGGGTGGAAGGATACGATGACATCAATGTTCAGGCTAAGGCCGCGGCGGATGGGGTGGATCCCATCGTAAAAATCTTCGATTTCATCGAGAAGATCAGGAATTACGCCCGGGCCGGTTCTCCATACGCGAATCCCGACTACCTGGTCATCGCTCAGAACGCGGCCAACCTCTATCAAGAAAATCCCTCCCGCTACCTGCAATTAATCGACGGAATAGCCCTGGAGGCGATCTGGTATGACGGGACCGGGGGATTTGACGATTGGAACAGCCGGAACGGATATAACACTCCCACCGATGATATCTACCCTAATTGGACGGAAGAAGTCCTCGCCTATCTCCAGCCCATGAAGGGAAAACTCCCCATCTTCTGCGCCGAATACGCTCAGGACGTCGGCGGCGTGAATCTGGCCACTGATATTTACTCCGTAAAAGCTCCCGGAGAAGGATTCATCCCTTACTGCACCCGGCGCTCCCTGGCCCAGCTCTCCACCACCCCTTACCCGCCGACTTATACACCGCAAGATTATCGTTGAACGGTTGTCCCGGTTACACCGGGAAAACGTTGAAGGGGGTACGGTTACGGGTGGCTTTGCCGCGCCGCCGTGTTCTGTTAACCCGAACGCTGTTTGAACGAAGCGGGGACTCAATTTTTGATTTTGGGGATTGACTTTTTACGGGCAATAGAATTAGTATTTAATAATTCAACAAACTTATTTTGCTCTGCAAAGAGATGTTTTCTAATAAGACATAAACAGATTTGTTAATAGTTTTGACGGGATTGAATCAAGATAATTACAATGGTCTTTGTTCAAAACTAAATTAGCGAACAAAGTTAGATAATTTATGCCAACTGAACATGTTAACGCCTTTCTAATCTGGATCCGGGACACCGGGCCGGAGGTACTCGCCTGTATCGCGTACGCGGTGGTTATCTTCATTGTCGGCATTGTTGTCGGACGAATTGCCAGCAAAGCTATCACTAAAGCTTTGGATCGCGGGAAGCTGCATGATGAGAAGATGCTGATAAGTCTTGCTTCCCGGACCAGTAGAATTGTTGCAATTGTCGTGGGCGGAATTATGGCCCTGGATAAACTGGGTGTCTCAATCGCCCCTTTCATAGCTAGCCTGGGTGTGGGAAGTCTGGTACTCGGTTTCGCCTTTAAGGATTCACTCTCCAACCTGGCATCCGGACTGCTGATTCTGATCTACCGCCCCTTCAGGATCGGTGACACGGTCGACATCGGCGGGACTATGGGGAATGTTATTGATCTGAGTATAGTCAATACTACAATAAAAGATTTCGCCGGGCCGATCATCTACCTCCCTAACTCAAATGTCTGGGGGAATAAGATTATTAATTACACCCGAGCCGAGTACCGCCGGGCTATCTTTACAGTCGGTATAGACTATGGTAACAATCAGAATAAGGCCTGGGACGTACTCCAGAAACTGATTAACGAGGAAGAACGAATTCTGAAAGATCCGGCGCCCTTTATCCGGCTAAGCGAACTGGGCGATTCCAGTGTCAACTTCCAGATATTCGCCTATACCAAGCCCGGGAACTATGGAGGACTCCTCAATGACTTCTATGCCAAGGCCAAGACCGCTCTGGAGTCGGCCGGATACTCGATTCCTTTCCCTCAGACCGATGTGCATATGTATAATAGTTAGCGCCTACGGCGCTAACTATATCGTTAAAGATAACTAACGTTGAAAAATAATGACGTTAAAGATCGTTGAAAGGTTGCAGGTCGTTAAAATGTCAGACATGTCCGACCGTTCAGACTTGTCCGAAGGCACTACCTATACAATAATGAAAACCTTATTACTAACAGCAACCTTGATCGGGATTTTCCTCTCCTCCTTTTCCAGTCTCTTCGCGTTTACAATCAAAACCTCGGATGAGGGGGAACTGCTCCAGTGGGACGCGGACAGCGTTGCTATATTTTATCGGGTCGGTAATACCGGCGAAGGATCGCGGGCGGAGGTAATTCAGGCTATTGATCGCGCGTTCACGAAATGGGAAGAGAAGTCAAAGGGCGAGTTGGCGTTTGTCTATGCCAACGGCGACGGAAAAGGAGAAGCTATCCGGGATGGGATCAATTCTATCCTCTGGGTATTTGAAGACTGGAGATACAGAGATAACATAGCGGCGATCTCAACTATCTGGCCTTCGGATGATGGAAAAACTATTGATGAAGTCGATATCGAGTTTAATGGACAAGACTTCGACTGGTCCTCTCTCGACTCCCCCGGGATCGGAGAGACGGCACTCCACGAGATCGGCCATCTTCTGGGAATCGGCCACTCCTTCAACCCCGGTGCTGCAATGCATGCTACCGCTGGCCCATCAGCCGCGGCGCGACAGGAACTGAGCCAGGACGATATTGAAGCTCTGGTCTTCCTCTATCCACCCCAAACCCATGAGTTGAACCGTTATGATCTGCCGGTATTATTCTACCCACGGGATTTCCCGAATGAGCCGTCTGGCTTGCCCGCCATAATCGGGCCCGACCCCAGAACCGGACGCTGGATTAATACTATGGGAGGAGTGGACTTTGATGGGGATGGATTCCATTCCGAATTACTGGCCGGATGCCGGGGTGAAAATGGCTGGAAGGGCCTGGAAGCCTGGGAGATTACGGATGACGAAAATGATCGCTATCGAAGAATCGACCTTCACCGACCGATCCAATTACCCGGAGTAATTACCGCGGTGAGCGGGATTGATTTCAACCGCGACGGAAGCGGGTCGGAAGCAGCGGTTCTGCTCCGACAAAACGGCCGGGAGAAGATGTTTTTCTACGATCTTAATCCCGCGGCCTCGAAGGAACCGGCCGGATCAATGGCGATTATCTCACCTCCGGCTGATAATCTAATCGGGATGGCGGGGTTGGACGCGGACGGTGACCAATTCCGGGATGAGCTTCTCATTCTCAGGGCGGCAGGAAGTAACTTTGCTCTCTATCTCCATGATATACCGCTGGCAGGAGAGGAGATCCAGAATCCCGACCCTGGAATCGAGATCAGCATACCAGGACTTCAAGAAAACTCGATTCTACTGGGTTTGGCAGTCCTGGACGCAGATGGTGATGGAGTGGAGAGAGACCCGGTCTTTCTGGAACTTACCGAGGCAGGTGAATACTGGCTCCATTCCTTCCGCTTAACCGGCCCGGAAAAGGAATCCGAATATCGGATCGACTACCTTACTTCAGCTCAACTGGGAGAAGAGATATCAGGCGTCCTCCCGGCCAGGATGACCGGACTGGATCTCAACCGGGATGGCTTCTTCAGCGAACTTATTATTTTTTCTTCGACAAAATAATAATTGCTTTCTTTTCTGAAAGGAACCTATTCAGATCATAGCCAGGTCTTGGCTAATGTCCAGATCCCCAGAATGACTACCAGGATACCAAGGGTGGGGCGGACTTTATCTTCCGGGAACTTCCTGGTAATCAGCGCGCCGAGAGGGGTGGAGAGGAGGGAGCCTACCGTCAGGGGGACGAAGACGATCCAATCCTGGAGGATGGCATCGGGTCCCTTCAGGAAGTAATAGGCGATAAATCCGCTGATACAGATCGGGGCCTCCGCGGCGGTGGTCACCCCGATTGCGTTCTTGTAGCCGTGCCCGGCAATGATCTGGCCTGCGGTAACCACAGGGCCGAAACCCCCTCCCGACAGCCCCTTATTGAAGGAACTGAGAATTCCCACCCCGATCATCTTCTTCCATGAAAACCGGAAACGGATCCGAGAGAGGAGAACAAGCCCCATTACAAGAACCAGGATGCCGATATAGGTCTTGAGCGCCTGCTTGGAGAGCCCCATAGCCAGGAATGCCGCTCCGACAACAGTCACCACTCCGAGGATTGTAATCAGGAGAACAATCCTGCCGTCCCGGGATTGGCGGGTCAACTTGACATTCTCCATCCGGTGATGGAAGACCGAAGCACTGAATCCGCCAAAAGCCTGGGAGAGGAGGATGGCGGGCACTACCACCAGGGGAGGAAACCCAATGATTATCAATACCGGAGAAAGTATGGTTCCATAACCCATCCCCAAAGAGGAATCTATTAACTCCGCCACAAAAGCCATAGCCAGGAGGAGAAAGAAAGTACCGGTCAGTGACCGGGATCCAATCGAATCACTTATGTAATTGCTTGATCCGTCCAGGTAGATAACACTGAATATACTCGCGGCCAATATGACCAGACAAAAAACCGCATAGATACTAAAACCCTTCTTCATCATTTCTCCAATTTATACACTGCTCGAAAATATCCCTGAATTAGTTCCTGCTCCGGGATTTTTCCCGAAATACTTCGGGATCCCGGTTTGTTTAATTGAAATTATCGGGACACGATATCCATCGGGACAATTTAATTCCCTCCACCCGCGGCGAGGCGGGTTTTTTAACTTTAGGCACTTTAGCTCACTTTAGGCACTTCATAACTTTGCCCGAGCCGAAGGCGAGGGCTATAACCTATCCGATATAACCAAGCTGCCGCAACTTATCCTTCACCAGTTCGACTTCGCGCTTATTCCAGATTCTGTCATCCTTTACCAATAGTTTCGGCGTGGAGGCAATATCCCGCAGGACATAGACCACAAAATCAGTAACAGAATCAAAACCGGAATCATCGATCAAAGATTTGAGATTATTGTAGAGATTCCGGGGAATTTTAATTGTCGCTTTATCATTTGTTGCCATAATCAACACTCCTATTGCACTCTTATAAGAGTGCAATGTAGTATAACACCCAATATCTGTCAAGTATGAAAAAATTATAGATTGCTGACGAATGAACAATGCTGTGGATCAGAGGAACAGGGAATCAAATGGCTGAGCAAATATCCAGACTGACATATGGTGTCCAGAATCATACCTTACTCCAAGGGACCTGGAATCAATTTTCAGTGATCCGCGGTCTTGGGCAAAGGCATACTGATTACCGATCACGTATTAATACCCTATGGGTGTTGCAAGGGAACAATTCGCGTAATTTGCGTTTTTTGCGCTTTTCTTGACCCGCCATTTTATCCGCCAAAGTGCTTGCATCCCGAACTTGATTCGGGGTTTTAACGACGGCGAAAACTCGAAGAGCGATGGCTGGTTTGCGGCAAATAAAGGGGCCTCGGCTATGGGAACAAACTAAACATCGAACATCGAACGTCCAACATTCAACGTCGAGTGAGTTCTTGAGAATCTTGCGCCTTTTTGCGGCAAAAAAGGAGCCGAGGCAAGGGGAACAATTAGTGAAATTCGTGTAATTAGTGGACTGCACAGGGGCCGAGGTTGGGGGAGTTCTTGCGAATTTTGCGCCTTTTTGCGGCTATCAAAAGGGGGGGAGGCTGGGGGAGCTTCTGTGAATTTTTCGCTTCCCGCAAAGAAACCGTACCGGTCTCCGCGGGATTACATTTTTGCGGCGGCACGGAGGGGCTAATCCCTCGACCAAGACAATGGAATCGTTGACCACCACTCCGGAGAGACCGACCACTCCAAGCAGTGCCATAAAACCGAGAGGAAGATCATGGACATAAAAACCGATGATCACACCGATGAAGCCAAAGGGGATAGCCAGCATGACGATCAGGGGCTGAACCAGAGAACGGAAGTTAGCTGCTAAGATCATGAAGACCAGGAAGCCGGCGATGCAGAAAGCTTTAAAAAGACTATTTATAGACTCCTGGGTCTCTTCCCACTCGCCTCCGCTCTGTAGAGAGTAGCCGAAATGATTCTCCGCTATGTCGCTGAATTGTTCGGCCAGAGCCAGATTTATCCGACGCGATGTAGTAACCGCCTTATCCACATTGGCGGTAGCGGAATCAGAGAAAGAATACTGATTCCCGAATTCCAGGCTCAATGTGGTCCCCCAGGGAAGCAGCCTGCTAACACCCAGTCCATAATTCCCAATCTTATTTAAATCCCCGGAATACCGGGAAGATTTGTTGAAGTTATCATAGGCATAATTCACATCCGAGGAGAGAAGGGTATCATAGACGGAACGTGATGCCGGGATGTTGAGCAGGTTAATCCTCTGCTCGATCCGGGCCAGCCTGATATCAAAATTTTTCTCCAGTGCCCGATGGAGGACCTCATCCAAAGAAATCCGCGCCGGTGGAGGAGTTTAAGGTTCAATCTCCTCTCCGGAGAGAGTGGCCGTTCCGCTGGGCACCAACAGAAAGAAAACGGAGAAGATAAAGGCCTTCCTTGCCATCATCCCAATCGAACCATGTGACCTAATTATGATCTTGATTTTCACTTTGAATAATCCAGTTTATAATAAATCGGAGAAATCCTTGTAATAGTTACATCATATTATTTTTCCCGCCCCGATTAATACTTCGGGGGGGCCAAAAAAATAATAGTGTGCGGGCATTGAATCAACATCACAGGAAGGTTAAATCTAAATCGAGTGATTCTACGCATCTAATTATGTTAGTCTTTTTTAGAACTAAGTTAGCGCAAAGCGCTAATTTATTATGGATAAATCCCGCGGAGACGAGCCGCTTCCGCCACCCGTTTCACGGCCAGGATGTAAGCAGCCAGGCGGAGATCGCACTTCTCCGAAAGAGAGATATCCCTGATCGCCCGGCAGGCCTCAACCATGGTATCTTTCAATCTCCGGTTAACCTCTTCCGCGGACCAGGAATATCCTATCAGGTTCTGAGCCCACTCAAAACAGCTCACAACCACGCCCCCGGCATTGGCTATAATATCGGGAATAATCGGAATCTTCCTTTGGTGCAGAATAAGAGCGGCTTCCGCCGATGTCGGACCATTTGCCGCTTCAGCGATCAGGCAGGCCTTAATCCGGGGAGCATTTTCCGCTGTAATCTGATTTTCCAGAGCCGCCGGAATCAATACGTCACATTCCAATTCCAATAACTTTTTATTGGTGAGGTTTTTAGCCCCGGGGAAATTTTTGACCGAACCGGTTTTCTCCTTAAAAGCAAAGACTTTTTCATAGTCCAATCCATCGGGATTAAATATCCCGCCCCTGCTATCAGAGACCGCTATAACCTTTCCTCCCTCCGCCTGGGCAATCTTATGAGCAAACGCGCCGGCATTTCCATAACCCTGAATAACAAACGTACTGCTGGACAATTCCTTCCCCATGTAACCAATTAACTCATCCACGGCGAAGATACACCCTTGGGCAGTCGCCTCCATCCGGCCGTGGGACCCGCCGATCGCCATGGGTTTACCGGTAACCACGCTGGGGACAGCATAAGCGGCGTGCATGCTGTAGGTATCCATCATCCAGGCCATGGTCTGGGGGTTGGTATATACGTCGGGAGCGGGAATATCCTTGCGCGGCCCGATGAAGGGCGTGATCTCGGTGGTGAAACGCCGGGTGATCTTTTCGATCTCCCGGATGGAGAGCTTCTTGGTATCGCAGGCTACCCCTCCTTTGGCACCGCCGTAGGGAAGGCCCATGGCTGCGCATTTCCAGGTCATCCACATGGCCAGGGCCTTGACATGATCCAGACTGACTTCCGGATGGAAACGGATTCCCCCCTTGGAAGGACCACGGTCGATATTATGCTGCACCCGGTAACCGGTGAATACCTTGAGTCGCCCATCATCCATAACAATCGGGATAGAGACAATAAGGCAGGTCCGGGGGTATTTCAATTTTTCATGGATATTGGGATCCAGTTTGATCTTCCGGGCGACCCGGTCGAGTTGTTTCAAAGCCAATTGATATGGATTATGTTTTTCCATCTAATCATTCCTCCGTTGCGGGTTTACATCTTCTGATAACAAAGTGGTTTTTGCCCTGAGTTAAGCAATGGCGAATATCACAAAGAACTCAATTAAGGTCAAGAATAATCAGCGGACCGGAATCATACCAGACAAAATATTGTTTGCTCCATCTGCCAATGGTGATATTTTATATTTTCATAAGTCTCTGCTTTGAAATTTTTCTCCCGAAATACTTCGGGATCCCGATCTGTTTAACATTAAGTCTCGGGACCGAAATACTTCGGGATCCCGATCTGTTTAACATTAAGTCTCGGGACCGAAATACTTCGGGATCCTGAGTTGTTTAACATTAAGTCTCGGGACAATAATCGTATTTTTCCAAAGAAAAAAATACGATTATTTTTACAAAAGCACTGGTAAAAGTTTCGAAATAATTTTTGACACCAACCTAATAAGAGTATGTCGGTCTTGGTTCAAAACATAAAAGTTGCGGCGAAGCCGCTAATTTTATAATAGGAGAAAAAATGAGCGATAAATTCGATGAAGTAATGAGTGAGATTCTTAAGCCGATGTCTGATTTGACCATGGGTCCGATCGATACCATGTACCTGATGCGCCACGACGGCAGTCTAGTCTATACTGAAGGGTACTGGCATCCGGAAGGATCTATCATCGGCAAGTTGATCTACTACCCGGATCCGGATGGACCGAAGGATATCCACGGCAGAAGATACTCCAGTATTGTCAAGGAGGAGAAGGATGGAGAAGAGATCTACATCTCCCATGAAGACCAGCTCAAGAAAGTCTACCAGCTCTTCCCTGATCTTCCCCCTGACTCCCACAAACTGATTCTGGCCGAATACCAGATGGCTTTCCCGTGGGAGAGTTTCGCGGGCTACTTCGATGACCGGGCATCGCTCCGTTACGTGATGAAGCATTTTCCCCGGATCGACGAGGTGGTCCGGATGACCTCCGATCTCTTCGAGGTGCCTCTGGAACGGCTGGGGATTACCGGTTCTTCAGCCCTGGGCCGGAAGGGAGCCGATATCGACCTGGTCTTTTTAGGAACCCCGGAAGAGAATATGGCTACCGTCCAGAAACTCTGGTCCATCGTCTATAGCCAGCCGGATAAACAGGTGGTGGAGTACGGCAAATTCTGGCCTTTAAAGATATATGTCGACCGGGAAGAGGTCTGTACATTCTACGTCTATCGGAACCTGGAAGATGCCCCGGTCCGGGACTGCACCGTTGAACTGGTCAAGGAACCGGTCGAGGTCTATGGAACGGTGGCTGATAATATCAATTCTCTCTTCGTCCCGGTCGTCCTGGAACTGGAAAATGTCTATATCGACGGAGAGAAGACCGATGACATTCAGCTGGTAATATACGATGGCGCGGTCCGGGGGGAGTTCAAGAAGGGACTCCGCCTCCACATCAAGGGAAAGCTGGTCAACCTGGTTAAAGACGGCGTCAAGACCCCTTCGATCGCCGTAGTGGATGGATTCAATATCGAACTGGAACGCTTCCGGGCCGGGGTGCCTCATCTTCAGACTAAACTTGAGAAAGAGAAGAATGGCTGATAAACCCTCTGTGGTTTATCCGAAAAGCCTTTTAACCACGAAGAACACGAAGTTCACGAAGGAATTTTAAAATATCAGAAATCTTTATAAAGCTTCTCTGTATTTTTCTTCGTGATCTTCGTGTCCTTCGTGGTTTCAATTAGCATCTATTCGGCCACCTTCTCCGTCTCTATCAAATTAGTGGATAACAGCGCCAAATAAGAGTCATCGGCAGTATTAACCCGGACCAGATCGCCGTGGGCTTTCACCCGGTCGCCGATTACATATTCACCACGCAAGCCCCCGTGGTAGAGGATAAGGGGAAGTTCGGTTATCTCGGGATGACCAGGGAATTCCACCTCATTCATCTGGAGAACCGAGGGCATATAGAAGGTATGTCGGTCCTTAACTATGGCACCGGTCAGCTCAACCCCCTCTTCTTCCACCTCCATCGTAAAATCCTTGAGCGGGATCTCCGAAAGATCAGTGTAGGAGAAGAAGGGGCAAATCATATTTTCCCAGTCATCGTAAAACCGGATCGCCCAGAGCATCCCCATCTCAAAGACCTGACGGGAGGGATCTTTTACGATCTCATAGATCTGATTTACGATATCCCAGCCCTCATCACCCTTCCCGTAGAAAACCAGGTCGAAGTCATGGGCGGTCTTAAGATTACCCAGAGCGAGCGATCCGGTAACCCCGATCGAGTCGGGAGATATGTTAAGCATTCCGGCCACCTTCCGGATCGAGTCGTCTATCTCCGGAGATAATTCCCGGGCAATCTTCAGGGAACGTCGGTGATCGACAAATCCGATCAGATCCTTCCGGTCGAACTGACATTTATATTTGGCGTAGGGGGGCTTATTCTCCTGGGCCTCAGGGACCAGTTCGCGATAACGGGAGAGCTGGGTTTCATAGTTGATCCACTCCTCATCGCCATCGCCGCTCTTCTTCTTAATTACCGACCGGTAAGGCCGCCCGAATATCTCTTTCTTCCCCTCCGGGTCCGGCATATAAATTATATTACAGATAAGCTTCTCCGGCGGATGGCAATATCCTTCCGAAAATAAGATCAACCCGGTCTTATGAACAAATAACATCGCATCCCGAATAACGTCCAGTTCCTCCATCGGAAGGACGAAGTTCTTAAATTTCTCGTTGTTTTTTACCAGATCATAAAAATTGCTATTCAATGTGTTTCTCCTTTATAAATTAGCTCCCTTCGGTCGCTACTTTATAGTTTTGAACAATGACTAACATGATTAGATTGCTGCAACACCTAAAATTGTTCAATCATCTTAATCGTTTTTTTTGTAGCTATTAGTTAAATGCTTGCACTATATTATTTTTTTCAAAAAAATAAGATTCAGGAGGAACTGATCCTCTTTACCTGATCAAGATTATTGACCATCAGGGCTTCAAATTCATCTTCGGGTTTGCGGTCCTTACCCTCCAACCGATACGTCTTAATCCGGACATGGTTGCCCTTTGCCTCAAAGCGATTACCTTCCCGCCAGTCCCCCCGTTCTCCACCGTGATAGAGGATGAGCCGGGTGATATCCGGATAGTCCTTCCCGTCAAGCTTGACATCACCCACTATTAATACAGTGGGGTTGAAAGCGTTATGGGTATCGTCGATAACCTGCCCGCTGAGCTCCGCCGGGCCGAGATCTTCGCAGTCAAAGTTGCGGAGCGGCGCTTCTTCCGGGTCGATATAGGAGAAGAACGGGCAGATCATGAACTTCTGCTCACCCGCCCAATCCCAGAAGCGGATCGGCCAGTACTTTCCAAATTCAAAGACCTTCCTCTTCTCTTCGGTGTCGGTCAGGTGCTGCATGAACCTGACCATCCGTTTGACCTCCTGGGCGGTGGCATAGATGACATAGTCCACATCATGGGGACTGACGTATGTTCCCAGAGATAACGAGCCGGAGATCCCGATCTGATCAACCTCAATATTCAGAAGCTCGGCGGTATGCTCGGTCACAATCCGGATATTGTCGGCCGACTTTTCTGCATCCGCGTTCGCGATAATCGCCTTCAGAGAATGCCGGGTGGGGAATGAACCGATCAGGTCCGTTATCGGGACCAACGATTTGTAGCGTCCATAAATCGGTCTGACCACATCCTTCTGGGTCGGATCAATTTCTTTATATCTCTCCAGCTGGAGCGGATAAAACTTATCCAGGGGCTGGTTGTTCATAATCTCCTTGGTGAGATTCTCGTAGAGCTGGCCGAAGATATCTTTTCGGGAATAATCCGGACTGGGAGCCTCGTAGTTCCAGGGGACAAAGACGATATGGGAGAGGATACTCCGCTCTTCCCGCGGTCTCTCGAACTGGTGATAATATCCCTCGGAGAAGACCAGAGTTCCATCTTTTCTCAAAAAATAAGTAGCATCACGGAAGTCCATGCTCTCGTCCACCGGTTCCAGAAACCGATGAAATTTAGGGTTTTTCTCCATCTCTTTAATGGTTTGATTCATATTTAACTCCTGTACTATAAATTATCTCACTTCAGTATTCGCTAATTTAATTTTAAGAAAGACTATCATGATTCCATCTAGGGAATCCCGGGAAATTTTTCGTAATCCCGGATATATCTGAAGAATTCTATTATCCTTGCTATTTGGATTTCGTCAAGTATTCACTTTTATCAAATAAAATTGGTACTTAATTATATCGTCGGGAAATGATTTAAAACTAAATAAATGAATCAATAGGGAATAAATAAAAATTGTTCTTGAGTATTCATTCATTCTTCGAGATAATGCTAATCACCCATGCGATGAAGATAGTCGACGATCCGAAGACCTTCGAGGATATGAGGGATTAGGAAAATATCGGGCTCGGTTTTACGAATATAGCATGACCGTACTCGAAAAGGTATTTCCAACTTCTTGTGCTAAAAAAACTAAATATTCACCACGAAGGTCACAAAGAACACGAAGAAAAACAAAGAAACCTATAGAATATTTCTAAGTTTATTCAATCTCCTTCGTAAACTTCGTGCTCTTCGTGGTTAAAAAGGCTTTTCGAGTAAGGGCTAGCATGGGAGAGCCAGGATTGATACTATCCGGGGCGAGATGCCTTCGGTGATTAAGTCGCTCTCCATCTCATTGCGTTAATTACTCAGATAGTTCGTCTCATTCTCTATCAATCAAAGAGACGAAAGCGGATGAGGGTATAGAAGGCGACAATCGAGTCTCTCCAGGTGATCTTCTTTCCTTCCTCGTAGGTCCGCCCGTAGTAGGAAATCGGGATTTCATATATTCTTTGTTTGGACTTAACCATCCGGGCGGTGATCTCAGGCTCGAAACCAAACCGGTTGGAGATAATCGACACTCCTTCCAGCGCTTCCTTCCGGAAGACCTTGTAACAGGTCTCCATATCATTGAGATTAATATTATAAAGAATGTTGGTGATGAGAGTAAGAAGCTTATTCCCGCAGTAGTGCCAGAAATATAGAACCCGGTGAGGGCCGCCCAGAAACCGGGCGCCGTATACCACATCAGCCACCCCATCCTGTATGGGTTTGATCAAGGTACCGTATTCTTCCGGGTTGTACTCCAAGTCGGCGTCCTGAATTAGAATAATATCACCCGTCGCCTCGGCAAAACCCCGGCGCAATGCCGCTCCCTTCCCCTGATTCTTATCTTGAAAAAATACCCGGACCTCCGGGTAATCCAGGGATTTTAAGATATCCCGGGTCCCATCGGTCGAGCCGTCATCTACCAGAATGATCTCTTTATCATAATCCTGAGCTCGGACCTTCTCCAGGATTGTCATCAGGGTCTTCTCTTCGTTATATATTGGAATTACAATGGATAATTTCATCATATTTTTTCCTTCGGAAAAAATAGTGAGTTATTTTCACTATCTGGTTATAAATTTCATGTTTTTGGTTTTTTTTGAAGCAGAGACTGTAGCACCTTCCACTCGTTTTTGTCAATCTCCCTGGCGAGAAGAAGCAGGAGGATATAACCACTGAACAATAATAAATAAATGGGGGGAATCAGCCATCCCTCCGGCTGGATAAGGGAGACACAGAAAAAAACAATGGTGGAAACAAAGACGATCTTAATGGTGGAGAGCAGCGGTAGAAGTGCATTAAAACGTCGGTAGACAACCAGCCCGGCGCAGACCATACCCGCTCCGGCGGAGAGAGTCGTCGCGATGGCCGCGCCGTTTATACTGTAGATGGGGATCAATAAATAATTGAGGAGTGAGTCCAGCAGCAGTGTCCCGATCATTATCAAGAAAGAAACCCAGGGGCGCCCCTGAGCCATAATGATAGTGGCAAGAACCATCAGGAGGGCGAGGAGGGTCTGGCCGAAGATCAGGAACTGCAGCGCGCCACCGCCGGCCAGACTATCCGCCCCGTAGACCCATCCGATCAGGGGGCGGGCACCGCCCCCAATCAAAGCGGCGATTGGCAAGACCAGCAATAGTCCACCCCGCAGGGCCTTGCTGATCATTCCGGCTACGATCTCATCTTTATCCCCCGACGCGGTACTGGCGGCAATGGTGGGAAAGATGGTAAGGCTGAGGGCATAAAGTAGCATGTAAGGAATTCGGGCAAACTGCTGGGCACAGGTATAATAGCCGGTGGCCAATCCGGGGTTCTCTTTAACCATCGCACGGACAAAGTAGAGGTCGAGGTGTTGGATCAAGCTGATAATGAAAGAGAAGAGGACAACCGGAAAAGCAAAGCGGAAGATCCGGGTAATCGGGAACGCCACACCCCTCTCACTGCTATCCATAGTCGGACAGAGGGCACGCGCGAGGATGGTGGCGCCGATAATCGCCGCCAGGTATCCGCTTACTGCTCCGTAAAGTCCCCGGCCCCACCAGGAGATGAATAAGAAGATTAGAATAAAGACCAGGGCCACCTTCAGGAGAGAATAGATAATTGATACCCGCGCTTCACGGCCGAAGAGAGTAAAACCATTCAATGTACCCCGGTAAACGGAATATATACCGAATACCGGAAGGAAGAAACCGGTCAGACGGATATAGCCGATAAAGCTATCGTCATGCCAGATCCGGGCCAATAGAGGCGCCACCAGCCATACCACAACACAGAAACCAACCCCAAGAGTTATCTGGAGTTTTAATGCCTGGCGCTTAATCGAAGATGCCCGCAGAGGGTCAATGGAGATATATCGTGAGACTGCCCGGTTAACGCCAGTAGCGAGAAATATTCGGTAAAGCGTAAGCAGGGAGAGGAGGATCCCGAGGGTCCCGTATTCCGAAATCCCCAATATCCGCTTGGATCCGATGTGAATGACCCAACCGCTGAGGATAAACATTACCTCGGCGATCATCAAGTAGATTGTCCCCTGACCCATCCTCACTATTTTATTTCTCCGAAATAAAATATTAGCTTTGTCTTCATGATCAAGGTTTGAATTGTAGGATAATTGTTCTTCAATAGCTTTTTATCGATCTTTAACGGCCTTTATTAAATCTCTATATTGCTCCGCTATTAATTGTATATCGTATTGTTTTGCACTCTGGAGCGCGCCCGTGGAGAGTCCCGCGCATAGTTCAGGGTCATCAATCAGAGTCCGGATCCGTTCTTTCAGTTCCGCCTCATCCCGGCAGATGAATCCATTCTTCCCGTCCTCGATCAGGGGTTCCAGCGCAGGACTGGGAGTCCCGATTACTGGGATTCCCATCGCCAGCGCGTCCAGGGCCGCCCGGGAATACCCCAGTACCGATACACTTGATCGGTAAGGCATCACCAGCAGATCGCAGGAACGCAAAGATGGATCAACATCCGGGACATATCCCTGGATTGTGATATTGTCCCAGCCCCGGGCAGAGCTTTTTAACTCCCCCTCCATCTCTCCCACCCCGTTGATCAGAAGATCGGCGTCATCCGGATTTATCTCCTGAAATACCTTGAGAAGTATATCCGGGCCCTTATGCGACTGGAGATGACCGAAATACCCAATCCGGAATCTGTATGGTTTATCAGCTATCTCCGGGGAATCCGGTGGTGAAGACTCAATCGGCATCCCCGGAGGAATATAGGTAACTCTATCGGGAAAATATCGTTCCCATTGAACTTTAAGCGGTTCGGTGGTGGTGATGACGCCATCCGGCGCCGGAGCGAGGAGTCGGGTCAGACCGAAATGTTTTTCAGTCATATTTGTGTACTGGGTCAGAAGGACGGGACGGAGGCACCCCCGCAGTCCCAGACGAAAAGCTTCCCAGTAAAGAAAGAGGTAATATGGGCGCCAGAAGCCGGAGCCAAAGATGATCACATCAGGATCCCATTTCCGGACGGCCCGGCCGGCCCGAAACGGAAATGGAGCCGGAAGCCGAAAGATCTCATGTTCCCCGCATTTTTCGAAAGGAGCCGCCTCGGGTGAATAACGATAAGTAAAGACCCGGATCGAGAAATCTGATTCCAGTGCCCCAATCAGGTCGATCACAAACCGCAGAATCCCCGAGATCCTCGGCATCGGCCGGTAATATTTAACGACATAGGCAACTTTGAGTTTATCGGTAGTCATACGTATATAATCTTACCACGAAGGGCACGAAGTACACGAAGAACGATAAAAAAAGAGAACACCTACCGGTTTTCTCTAAAATCCTTCGTGTACTTCGTGCCCTTCGTGGTTTAATCTGAATCACTGAGCAGACGAGATCTGGTCACATAGTATTTGAATCCAAGGATGGCTCTTCTTCTTCCCGGATCTCCATCTTCTTAACCCGGTAGAGGACGTTCTCGGTCAGCTTGCGGTTGGCGGCAATTATATCGGCCAAAAGCCCGATGACCAGAATCTGGAAGCCGACAATGAAGAAGATAGCGGCGAAGATCAAAGATTGGATATGCCCTTTACCTTCCGCTATGACAAGAAAATATAGAAAGCGAACAGAGATGATCGTCCCGAGAAAGATACCCAGGCTCCCGATGATGGTAAATACCTTCATCGGTTCATACATGGTATAAATTCTGATCAGAGTAGCAATCGACCGCTTGAGATAGCTATACATACTGTCAAAAAGGCGGGAGGGGCGGGTCTGGGGATTGGTCCGAATCACCACATGCCCGACCGCGAAACTCCCTTTTCCAGCCTGGATCAATGTCTCCAGAGTATAGGAGAAATCCGAAACGACGTTAAGGCTGAAGGCAGCCTCCCGATTGTAAGCCCGGAATCCGCTGGCCGCGTCTGGAACTGTAGTATTAGATAGCTTCCTGACCACCCAGCTCCCGAGTTTCTGGAGATACTTCTTGACCGGGGAAAAATGTTCGATCGCCTCCACATCCCGATCACCCACCACTATATCGGCCTCTTTCTTGAGGATCGGACCAATCAACTTGGGGATATCCGCTCCCATATATTGATTGTCAGCATCGGTATTGACGATAATATCCGCGCCCTGCTTGAGGCAACTGTCGATTCCGGCCATAAAGGCCCGGGCCAGCCCCTTATGGTTGGAGAAACTGATGATGTGATCAGCTCCCGCTTCCTCGGCAGCCTTTATAGTCCCATCGGTGGAACCGTCATCAATAATCAGAACCTCCACGCGGTCTATTCCCGGAATCTCCCGAGGGATATCCCCGATGGTCAGACCGACCGTGGCCTCCTCGTTAAGACATGGTATTTGAACAATCAATTTCATTAAAATTTTTCCTCTGAAAAATTTTAGTTTTGAAAATATGACAACGTCATATTTTTCAATTCTGAGATTTTGATGATTAAAACAATAATAAGCATAAGTCCTGTTATTGTCAACGGTTCAGAACTTAGCTCGACTATGTTTGAAAATATATCTCATTATAAACTAATTAGAACCACGAAGAACACGAAGTTCACGAAGGTTTTATAAAGACGAGCATAATCTTGATTTTTCTCTCGAATATTCTTCGTGAACTTCGTGTTCTTCGTGGTAAAAATTCTTTTTAAACAGGGTTACGGCACTGCGTCTCTAAGATATTTCATAACTCCTTGCGCGATCGCGTCCGCGGTTTTCTCCCGGAAACCGGGATCGAGTACTTTTGCCTCATCCTCCGGGTTAGATAAGAAAGCGACTTCAACCAGGACCGCGACCAGGTCGGTCGGACGAATGACAGCCAGGGACCGCCAGCGGAGACCACTACCTTCAAGCCCTATTTCTTTCAAGGACCGGTAGATATTTCCGGCTAATTCACGGGACGGGGGATTGTAATAAAATACCGCGCAGCCCGACCGGGAGAGCGGATCACGATCTTCTCCGACCGAGTTATAGTGGAGAGAGAGGAGGAGATCGGCTCCGTTTTCACGGGCAATAGCGATCCGGTCATAGAGTCCAACCGCGATATCGCTATCGCGGCTCAGCACCACCTTAACCCCTACCTTATTGAGTCGGGCGGTGACAAGTTCAGCCAATCTTAGATTGGCCTCCTTCTCCGCGACTCCGCTCGGACTGACCGCTCCCCATTGATCCCCTCCATGGCCGGGATCGATACAGACCACCATCTCCTCTTCCCGACCGGGGCGGCCTTTCCAGACCAGTCTATATCCATCTCCTTCCCATCCGAAGGACCAGCGATAGCAATCCAGTCCGCTACGGAGGTGGAAGCTCGCTCGACCGTCTTGCCCCTGTGACCACCGGCAGATCCCCTCCCAATCTCCCAGGTTGATTGTCCGGGTATCCACCACCGTATTATAGAAGACTACCTCCAGCTCGGAAGGAGAGATATACTCCACCCGGGCCGGAACCGCTGTCTGGAGGGAGAAGTGAGCCTGTTTCAGCGAACCATCGATCTCCACATTCCCGGCCCGGAACGAGCCGGATGGGGAAGTATCCATCAGTTCTACCGCCCCGCTCCGGACCCAGCCGGTCAGCCCCCCATCCAGATCGACCCGGAGATAACCGCCCTCCCGGCCGGTTATCTTCAGAACCGTATCTTCAGCCAGGGTAAGTAGTCTAACCCTTCCCGGAAGCAACTGGAGGGCGGTATGAGACTTTATTACCCGTCCCAGCCGGGGGGATTTGAACTCCGTAAACTTCACTTCTTCCGGTTCGGAGTCAGATCGGCTCACTGGTATGGAATAGACCGTCTCGCCGGATCCATTCCGGGCGGTGATAGTGATTGCCCCGGTTTCCGGGGAGAGGGGGGTCAGAAAAGCAAATGACCCGGTGGGATAGACAACTATCGGAGCACCATCGACCAGCACCTCCGTACCAACATCAACCCGACCGGCCAACCGAACCGACTGCCGGGGGAAGTTCCCATATCCCAGGGGAGGAAAGGTCAGAAGAATTCCAGGTCCCGCGCCGCCGTCCCGAACAACCCGGAATCCCACCGGATCATCCTCACTCAATCTCAAAATCGTCCCCGGTACTATCTTCGGAAGTTCAATAGGCGAGACCGGTGTCTTGGCCTCTCCTCCACAACCAGAGGAAAAAATTATAAATGCTGATAGATAAATGTAAGGCGCTCTCATAGAAATACAGTAATCAGTAATCGGTTATCAGTGATCAGTAACACAGCACTGGGAACCGGCCGCTTACTGATTACCGATTACTGCTTACCGATTACTCTATCCTCATCCCAAATCTTCATAAAATAATCCTCAAAAAAAGCCACCACCTCCGGCACAGAAACAACCAGACTCGACTCATTCCTGACTTCCATCGCCAGGTAACCCCAATTAGCCGATCCGATCATAACCTGGTCATCCGCGATGACTACTTTCGCGTGGGTGGTTATCTCTTCCGGGTCAAAACGGACCTTGACACTTCCTTCCTCCAGATACTCGCGGGTGGCAGTGTTGATCTTATTCAATATCTTATTGTAATCACTCCGGTCCAGTATCACCTTAACATCAACTCCCCGTCTCCTTGCCGCGACCAGGGACTCGATCAGACGGTTGGTCCTGGAATCCTCGGCGTTCCGACCGGTATAGTACTTCATCCCGTACATCAAAACCCGGATCCTCTTCTTCGCCCCGGTTAAGAGGTCGAAGAGAGCGTCAAAATGCTGGCGATTGATTACGGTTCTTACCCCCGGCAATTCCAGAACCTCCATCTCCGGTTCGGCGTAGCTGTCTTTCAGCAGTTTTTCGAAGTAATCATGGAAAAAAGCTCCCAACCGAGGATCTTTCACATAGAGATTAGACTCATTATTATTATCGATTGAATTGCCGGAGAGATTGGTAGAACCGATCAGAACTTTATCTCCATCGACGATGAAGAGTTTATTGTGAGTAGCTTTGGCCTCCGTATCGAGAGTGGATTCAACTCCAAATCCTTTCAGGAATTGATTACTTTTAGGGTTGAAATAAACCTTATCCTCCAGGATACCCCGAACCTTCACCCCCCGTTTAACAGCGGCTTTCAGGGCGTCCTGGATCTTCTTGACCGTAGGATCGTAATGAAATTCCAGCTGGATAAATTCGATCGACTCTCCCGCGTTCTCAATCATCTCCAGGACAACCGGCAGATACTCCCGGTTCACCACCGGCTTGACCACCGGCGGTGGCAATTTTCCTGTCTCACATAAGACTGCCGGGCAAGACCATACAGTCCACAGGCAGCTTAAAACCGCAAATAATAGTTTTGCATTCATATGTAGTTAATCCTTTCCCTTACTCGAAAAAATATCTCGAAGATCTCACCGGATACAATGAAGTGATTAACCACAAAGATCACGAAGAACACGAAGAATAGTTGATGAAAAAGAAGATTTTACTCTTTTCCAAAAAAACCTTCGTGTTCTTCGTGTCCTTCGTGGTTTAAATTAGAAATCGATTCCAAGACGTGTCTCAATGATATCGGCTGAACCGACCCCGTTGAGATGGGAATGGACATAATTCACCATCCACCGGAAATTGGGATTGAAGTACCAGTTAGCCCCCAGGGTCCCCTGATTAAGGACCCCGCCCCGGATATTATCATCATTCAGGTCCATTCCGGTATATCGGGCTGCCACCTGAAATGCGCCCCAGGTCCCTTTCTCTATGCTGAATTCCTCTAAAGGGTGACACCGGATATCAAATCCTCCGTATGAAGTAACATACTGCGCTCCCGCCGCTTCGCCGGTAAGATAGTAAGCCACCATTCCATACCATCCCTGAAAGAAACTACCAGAGGGACCATTCTCCTGATCGGCCTACATACCATAATACTCTCCCTGGATCCGGAGAGGTCCCTCACAGATAGCGGCCGAATAGTTGATCCCGTTGACCATGTCGGTCTCGAGATCCCCGGTATCGACGAATTGAGGAACCTGCTCACTGAAGGATGGCCCTCCGACAAAACGGGTCTCATCAGAAGATCCCCGGTAAGTATAGGAGATGCCCTGGTGCAGCATGGAATATCCCCCATCTTCATACCAGGGTGTCCCAGTAAGTCGAAGATTCATATTATAACTCTTCCCGACCTCAGCGGCATGAATTCCAGCTGTCTTCCCGACCTGAATGGTATAGTTAAAGTGCTCATCAAAAAATGCGTTCCCCACCGCGACTCCAAGAAGCTGACCGATACCAAAACCAAATGTCGGAGACCATTCCATGAAGGTAAGCCAATCCTCATCCGGAAGCGGATTGAGCCCCCAAGCCCGGGCCGCGTGACCAACCAGGACCGCGCCCGCATAGGGGATGTTCATCATTCCAATAAACATATCGTGAATATAGTAGGTTCCGGCGGTATCGGCGAAATCAACCTGCATCTTGTAGAATATATTTTCGTAGATAGTGCCCTTCATAAACATCCGGGCTCGTCTTACTTCGGAACTATCGCGGAGTTTTCTCCCACGGTTCGCTTCCAGATAATCCTGGAGTTTCGATGAAGTGCTGGGCCAACGGGCATCAAGATTTAACGATCCGCCAATCCTCGTGTTAAAGACTTTGTTGGCAGTCTCCAGGAAGAGTCCGTCATCCCAGTAATCTCCAAAAACATATTTCTTCTCATCAATCCCCAATTTGATATGAAGATCTCGATCTGCCCCCTTTGCCTTCTCCATCTGCAGGTCATGCTTAAGATCCTTGATCTCGTTCTCCAGCTTCTCCAGTCTATCCAGGACAGCCGGATCGGCCGCCAGGAGTTCTGAGGAAAAACATACGAACAAAACCGACACCAGAGTCCAGACCAAAAACCACTTCATCATCACACCCCCTTTGGTTAGTCAACTTATTTTTTTCAAAGAAAAAATAAATCAAGTTAGGGTAGACTTCCAGTACATAAGAAGTATAATGTTATCTCATCTCTTTGAAAACTTTCTTTTATCCACCACCGACCTTGTGTCGGTGGAGATATGACTGATAACTAATTTGATGCCCCTCCCACTCATCTCCTCCTCCCGCATTAATGGTATTGGAAACTTATTATGAAGTATAATGTCTAAAACATTAAATCACCAACAAAAAAATGAAAGAATACCTTAAAGATAAAATCTCTCCCCGGAATCGCTTGCCGGGTTACCTCCTCAAGAAAGTTAAACTGGGGGGTGAGACATTTAAAATCAAGCAGCTCCTTCGGTCGCTCAATGTTACCACGGTCTGCGAAAACGCTCTCTGCCCCAATATCACCGAATGCTTTGAAGCCGGTGAGGTAACCTTCATGATTATGGGTTCGATCTGTTCCCGGAATTGCGGGTTCTGCGGAGTGACATCAGGACAACCATCCATTCTCGACCCTGATGAACCGAAAAAAATCGCGGATGCGGCTATGAAATTAAAATTGAAATACGTCGTCCTGACATCCGTCACCCGGGATGACCTCCCCGACGGAGGCGCGGTGCATTTCGCCGCCTGTATCCATACATTGCACGAGCAACTGCCTGGTGTGGGGGTAGAGGTCCTGATCCCAGATTTCCAGGGGAACCGAACGGCTCTGGAAACAGTCCTCCGGGAAAACCCCGAGGTTCTGGCCCACAACCTGGAGACGGTAAAACGACTTTATAGTATAGCCCGGAGTGGTAGTGACTACCAACGAAGTCTGGATATTCTCAGAATCGCGGCGGAGACCCGCCCGGATATCCCGGTTAAATCCGGCTTCATGGTCGGACTAGGTGAGACCGAAGAGGAGATCGAGGGACTGATGCGGGATATCCGGGCGACCGGATGCGTGATGCTGACCATCGGCCATTACCTCCCCCCCACCCGGAAGAACCTCCCCCTAGTCAACCCAGTCCCCCCGGAAAAATTCGAGGAGTTCCGAGATCGCGCCTTAAAAATTGGGTTTAAAAGTGTTGCCTCAGGAGTCTTTGTCCGGAGCTCCCACCATGCCCTGGAGCAACTGAAACACACTAAGCGGTCCACTTCATAAATAAAAATATATTGACTGAAACCTATCGCCTTACTAATATGTAAGGACACTCAATTAAGTAAGGAGGTGCTTTATGGTCACGGCAACCATTACCAGTAAAGGTCAAATTACGATCCCAAAATTCGTCAGGGAATCTCTTTGTCTTAATGCCGGGGACCGGATAGCGTTCGAGGTTCATGGGCGGGATGAAGCCATTATGAAGCCGATTACAAAGTCTGTCGACGATGTTTTCGGGTTACTGCATAATCCATCTATCACTCCCCAATCAATCGATGATATGGACACCGCGATCGGACGGCAAATGAGTAGGCATAAATTATGATTGCCATCGACACTAATGTTCTTGTGAGATTCCTTGTTCAGGATGACAAGAAACAATCCCGGATTGTCTATAATCGATTTAAACAAGCTGAAGCTGAGCATCAACGATTATTTATCCCTCTAATTGTAGTACTTGAAACTATCTGGGTTCTCAAGAGCGCTTACGAAATGCCACGGGATAAAATTCTATATTCAATCGAAAATTTGATGCAGATGCCGATTCTTGATTTTGAAGCTGACCATGTGCTTACCAGCTTCCTGTTATCCGGGAAAACCCATAAGACCGACTTACCAGATCTACTTATCGCCCACGCGGCGGAAGCAGCCGGTTGTGACGAGATAATTACCTTTGATAAAAAAGCTTCCCGATTCCGGCTCTTTAACCTCCTGAAATAGGAATTATCCAAAATGAATAATTATGATGTCGTTGTGATAGGATCCGGGCCCGGCGGATATGTGGCGGCGATCAGGGCGACGCAGTTGGGGCTAAAAACCGCCATTATTGATCGCAAATACTGGGGCGGTGTCTGCCTCAATGTAGGCTGTATCCCGACCAAGTCGCTTCTCCGCAACGCCGAACTGGCTCACCTCCTCCCCGCCCGGGCCAAAGAATTCGGCTGTGCCTGCGAGAACCTCTCCTGGGACTACGGAGTCGCCTTCAAACGAAGCCGACAGGTATCCGAGCGACTGGTAAAGGGAGTCAATCTCCTCCTCAAAAAAAACGGAATTGATTGCTTTGAGGGAACCGCCTATCTCAATTCTCCCCATCAGGTAAAGGTAACACTTAATACCCCGGGGGAAGATATCCTGGATACCTCCAACATTATCATCGCCACCGGCGCGCGGCCGGCAAGTCCGCCAGGACTTGCGATCGATGGAGAGAAGATCATAAGCTACCGCGAAGCGATATTGAGCCCAAAACCTCCAAAAAGCTGCCTGATAATCGGCGGTGGCCCGATCGGGATGGAGTTCGCCTATATCTGGTCGGCCTACGGGACGGAGGTAACCATCGTCGAGATGCTCGATCATCTCCTCCCCACCGAAGAACCGGAGGCAAGCGCAGTGGTGGAGCGGGCTTACAAGAAGATGAAGATCGCCTTCCATCTCGAGAGCCGGGTCGAGTCGGTGGAGAAGACACCGGGCGGGATTCGGGCCGCCATCCAGACTCCGAAAGGAGGGGTGATCGTGGAGGCGGAACAAGCCCTGGTCGCGGCCGGCTTTAAACCGAATGTAGAAAATCTCGGACTGGAAGAGGTCGGAATCACCCTCTCGGAAATGGGAAAGTATATCGAGATCAATGACCGGATGGAAACCAATATCCCCGGAATCTACGCGATCGGTGACGTCACCGGAAAGCTGATGCTGGCCCACACCGGATCGGCGATGGGGATCGTCGCCGCGGAGGCTATCGCCGGGCAAAACCCCACTCCTATAGACTACCGGATGATCCCCCGCTGCGTCTACTGCCACCCCCAAGTCGCCAGCTTCGGCTACACCGAAGAAGCAGCCCGGGAGGAAAGATTTAAAGTAACAGTCGGCAAATTCCCCTTCCTGGCCAACGGCAAAGCTCTGGGGCTGGCGGAACGGGCCGGATTCGTCAAGATCGTGGCGGAAGAGGGTACCGGAAAGATTCTGGGGGCAAGCCTGGTCGGCCCCGAGGTAACCGAACTCCTCCCAGAGCTAACCTTAGCTCAGGTGAACGGACTGACTGTAGAAGATATTGCCCGCAACATACACGCTCACCCCACTCTCTCCGAGGCTATCCAGGAAGCCGCGCACGATAGTGACGAGAACGCGATCCACCTCTAATATCACTCCAAACGCTGTAGGCTTCGGATAATG
>Ga0208279_1000553_pt1 | contig 28233 bp, 28 predicted proteins | sample AntAceMetag02UKM_FD_184766 | JGI IMG/M metagenome (GOLD analysis project Ga0208279, IMG submission 184766) | Saline lake microbial communities from Ace Lake, Antarctica - Antarctic Ace Lake Metagenome 02UKM (SPAdes) (version 2) | ecosystem: Environmental > Aquatic > Non-marine Saline and... | reverse complement strand
TTGATCAAAAGCACTAATGGTAACGGTTTTGTTGGAGATATTGATTTTACTGCCATTATTTTTGACTTGGACCAATTTGATATCCAAACCGACAGAAGAAGAGGAGTAAGTATCCGGAAGGGGAATAATGTATTTGCCCGGGATAGGGTTAAAGTGCAAAACATATTGGGTGGCATACCAGTTGTTGAAAGGAATGCCCTCAACCGTGGGCTTGATTGAGGCGGCGGCGGCAGGCAATTTGGTTTTTAGGCTCCAATCGGCGGGCAGTCGGTAAATGGCTTGGTTAAATTTGGCAAAAAATTGGGGATCTTCGATAAACGGTTTGACTAAAGTATCGGCGGCTAAACTGGAAAAGGTAGAGGCTGACAGAGGGCTCCAACTGTCACCGTAAAGAGTGGCCCAGGCCGGACTATCACTATAAAGCTGACAAAAGGGGCAGGCGGTGGTACCGTCATAGCCGGGATCCAGTTGAGCAAGAACATTTTGCATGGTTAGATTCCATAAGGCCAGCTCCCAGTTAAAGGGCATGTAGTAGATAAGGTCGTCATGAAAGGCGAGAATGATTTTTTTGATTAAGGCCAACTGATGAAAATCATACTCGTCGAGGACCATTTCATTGGTGCTGGCGCTGTAATAAGAATAAAGTTGGCCATAACTAGTGGGGCCGTATTTGACAGTAACGGTAATTGGGGCCCGGGGAGGACCAAAGACCTTTTTGACTTGCTGATAAATTCGGTGGATGTCGTCATTTAGATTTTGGCCGGTACTAGTATGATATTTGGCCTCAATATCATTGGCATAAACAAAAGTGAGTTCATATTGATCGGGAGAAAGGGTGGGGGTAGGGGTGATGGTAGGGGTGGCAGTGGGGGCGGGAGTAGAGGTTGAAGTGGGAGTAACAGTGGGTACAGGAGTAGAGGTTGAAGTGGGAGTGGGAGAAGGGGTCTTGATACAGGCGCCATTAAGACAACCATATTGGCAAGTAAAGGGTTCGCCTTGGTAGCCCATAGGTTGACAGGAAAATTCAAGTAAGCGGCAAAAGTAGCCGAAACATTCATTCTGGTCGCCGACGCCTTGGAGAGAATAACAGGTGTCAAAATGGGTTTTGCCCCAAGTGGTAACTGAGCCTTGGGTGTAAATATCCTTACCACCGTCAGTGTCGACACAGGGAACATTGGTGGGGGTGGGAGTAATGGTAGGAGTGGCGGTGGGAGCAGGTCTTTTGGTGGGTTTGGTTCTGACGGGAGTAGCCGTGGGACTGGGAACCGGTTGACAAGCACCATCAAGACAAAGACCCGGGCAAACGTAACCGTCAAAAGCAAAACTGGCGCCAGCAGTGCAAGAATATTCGCCGACAATATTGGGATCAGTACAAAGATCGGTTTTGGTGTCACCGTAACTGGTGGTCAAGGTGCCTTTGGTATAGTAGTCCTTGCCTCCATCAGTGTCGGTGCAAGGAATATTGGTAGGAGTGGCTCTGGGGGGGTTGGTGGGAGTGACTGTAGCGGGAATGGGAGTGGCTCCGATACTCGCCGTTGGCTCGAGCGGAGTGCCTGTGGCAGGGGTAGTAGGGACGGTAACGGGTGGGGGATTTAAGTCGGGCAAGATGGGTTGATTATTTTGGGTGAGGACAATAACAGTAGTCTTACTTTCTTTTAAAATGGGTTGAGCAGAAAATTGTTTTTCGATAGCAAGAGCAATAGCCTGATCCAATTGTTGTTGCTGCTGTTGGTTAAGATGGCCTAAGTCTTGTGGTTTTATCCCTGATGGTAATTCAACCGCTTGAACCGTGGAAGGGATTTGAAAGGTGGGGGAATAAAAACGTTGCCATAAAAAAAATGAGGTCAGTGAAATGGAAACAATAATAGCAAGCCAAAACAGGAAGGAAAAGAATTTGGTTTTAAAAAAGGCAGGTAGTCTCACCTGATTCATTGTAAAACATAAAGATATAAAAGAGAAATAGGCGCCCCAATCTGTTAGTGGCACAGACTTGGATTATTGAGAATGGCCGGAGCGAAAGTCGGCGGGGTTGAGCTGGATGCTTTGGCCTCGACCGACCATGCCGGCCAAACGACTTCGATCAAAAGTGGGGGTTTTGGAAGCTTGATATTTAGTACCGGCAAAAAAAGAGAGGGCGATAATGATAACAGAGAGACCGATCATGGTTGTCCCATTATTCGTAACGAAGGGCATCGATTGGTTCGAGCTTGGCGGCTTTCTGGGCCGGATACCAACCGAAAACAATACCAATAGTAGCAGAAACGGCGAAGGCCAAGAAAACAGAGGGAAGAGACAGGACAAAAGGCATACCCATGGAACTACTTAGAAAATAGGAAATAAAGACACCAAGAAGAGCGCCGATAATACCGCCGACAAGGGTAATTATGCTGGCTTCGAGCAAAAATTGAGCATTGATAACTTTTCTTTTGGCTCCCAAGGCTTTTCTGAGGCCGATTTCGCGAGTACGTTCGGTGACGGTGACCAGCATGATGTTCATGATACCAATGCCACCAACAATAAGGGATATGGCGGCGATGCCGGATAAAAGAGTGGTGAAAGTGCCGGTGACTTGTTGGACGGTACCCAAAATATCCTCCTGAGACATGATGGAAAAATCGGCTTGAGACGGATCTTTAATTTTGTGCCTGGTCAATAAGAAATAGCCGACCTCATCTCTGGCCTGGTCCATGACGGTTTCACTAAGGGCTTCTATATAAATAGAGCTAACATAATCGACTCCGAAAAGAAGTTTTTGGGCAGTTGTTAGTGGCACAAAAATTCGATCGTCCTGATTCATTGGACCACTGCCACCTTTGCTCTGTGTCAGACCGATAACAGTAAAAGAAATCCCATTGATACGAATAGCCTGACCAACGGGATCAATACCCTCACCAAACAAGTCTATAGCTGTTTGTGGGCCCAAAACAGCCACCTGGCTCATTCCGGTTAAATGTGATTGGCTGATAAAAGAACCGGATGAAAGGGTAATGTTTCTGATGGCGGCATATTCGGGGGTGATGCCTGAAATCTGAGTATTGGTGTTGTTTCTGCCGGCTACCACTTGGGCCCGGCTACCATATTCTGCCGACACATTTTTAACCGTGGTAATTTCGAGGGAATTTTGGATAGCTTTGGCATCGTCATAAGTTAAGGTTGACTTGCCTCCGGCAGCACCGCGAATGGCACCACTTTTTTGAGCCCCCGGCATGACTGTAAGCAAATTTGAACCTAGGGATTTAATCTGATTTTCGATAGAGCGCTGAGAGGCTTGACCCAAAGATACAAGAGCTATTACACTACCGATACCAATAATAACTCCCAACATAGCCAGGCCGGTTCTTATCTTGTTGAGGGTTAAAGTGCTAAAACTTTCTATTACTAGTTCTTGGTAATCCATTTATTTTTTCTTTTTTGTCAATAATCGTCGATGGCCGTTATTTTTGTCTTTTACCACACGACCGTCTCTGAGATAAATAATTCGTTTGGCATATTGGGCAATTTCTTCCTCGTGGGTAATCATCAAAATGGTATTACCTTGCTCATTTAGGTCTTCGAGAATTTCCATAATTTCTAAAGCCTGTTTGGTGGCAATATTTCCGGTAGGCTCATCTGCCAAAATGATGTTGGGGTTCATGGCCAGGGCTCGGGCGATGGCCACTCTTTGTTGTTGTCCTCCAGAAAGTTGGCTAGGGGTATGGTGCATCCTGTCAGCCAGGCCGACCTTGTTTAAATATTTTTTGGCCTTTTTGATTCTTTCCTTTTTGGGAATATCGCCATACATCATCGGGACCATGATATTTTTTAGAGCAGAAGTTCGGGGCAATAAGTTATAAGACTGGAAAACAAAACCAATATTCTTGTTTCTTATTTCAGCTAACTGATCATCATCCATATTGGCAATTAATTTTCCATCCAGCCAATATTCGCCTTTAGTGGGGGTATCTAAAGCACCAAGAAGATGCATTAAAGTGGACTTGCCCGAACCAGATGGCCCCATAATAGCGACAAACTCTCCTTTTTTTATTTCGAAAGAGACATCGTTAAGAGCTGTTACTTTTATTTCACCGGTTTTATATATTTTGGTGAGGTGAGAGACTTTTATCATCTTTCCTTTTTAGACTTATTAGTGGGCCATTTTCATCATGCCACCCATACCACTACTAAACGGAGATGCTTCTTTTTGGTCCGATGACACCGAAGAGGGACTGCCGCTGATGACTAAATCTCCCTCATTTAATCCAGAAATCACTTCTACTTGGGTGTCAGAAACCAAACCTGTTTCTACCGGAGTGAGTTGCTGTTTGTCATCGACTAAGACAGAAACATAACTTTGGCCACCTTTTTCTTGGATGGCGCCGGAGGGCACCAATAAGGCATTGTCTTTTTTATCAATTAGAATATTGGCCGTAACCGCCATGTTGGGTAAAATTCTCTCGACACTAGTGTCAAACTGAATAATAACCGGATAAGTGGAGACATTGCTGGATACGGTACCAACCCGATCAACGCTGACAACACTACCGGTAAAGGTTTTATCAGTAATGGAATCAAGAGTAATTGTGGCTTTTTGTCCCGGTTTAATTAAAAATACGTCTATTTCCGACACATTAAAGGTGGCGATGGGCAAGCCTTCGGTGGCAATTGTGGCAATTCTTTGATTGGCACGAGCACCACTGGCTGTTTCTTGGGCGCCGATGTTCATTCCCTGGGCGACAGTAACGCTTTTGACCACACCGGCAGTTGGGGCTGTGATGGTAGAGGCGCTGGTTTTATAAGCCAATGAAGCCGATGTTAATCTGGCTTGGGCGGAATTGATAGAATCATAAGCATTATCGTTGGCAACCTCGGCTCTGGTGCGGGTTTCTTTCATTTCCAAAGTTTCATCGTCATCATGGCCTTTGACTTCATCATAGATGACGGCCAATGATGCTTGGGTAGAGCGATAACTATTATTGGCTGAATTTAGGGAATTAACGGCACTGACATAAGTAGAATAGGCCGAGGCGCGATTTTGTTCACCTTGAACATCAAGATCAATTTCGGCTAATTTTTGACCGGCATAAACTGGATCACCGTCACTGACATAAACCTGACTGACGGTACCACTGGCTTGGGTGGTGACATTTTCTATGTTTGAAGAAATGATCGTGCCGGAGGCGGAAACAGAAGAAATAATGGTCCCCTTTTGGACAGAAACGGTTTGAATCGAGAGACTAGTAGGTTGTTTTCTGTTTTTTAGAAAAAAATAAACAAAGATAGAGAGAATTAGTATTAAGACTAAAATGATTTTTTTATTTTTGAGTAAGTTTTTCATAGGATGGTAGGTATTATGACATCTTAGTATTAATACAACAATAGTGGTGAAATTATTTCAGAAAATGTCTACTTGATTTATTTTTGGTATCGGAATATACTAAAAAACATGAAGAGGTGTTCATGTAATTATTGTTTACTGACCGACAAAGAGTTAAGTCGTCTAAGTGGAACTGCCAGAGTTTTTTCCAGTAAAAGCAAGCTGAAAATTTTACTGGTCTTTTTGGCCAGAGAATACTGTGTTTGCGAAATTCAGGAATGTTTGGGTAAAGAACAAAGTTTGATCTCCCACCATCTGGCGGATTTGGTTGAAGAGGGCTGGATAAAACAACGAAGAGGTAAAGATGCCCGGCAGGTTTTTTATTCTTTAACTAGTGAGGGAGAAAGAAAATTGAAAATATTTATTAAATTAAGGGAGATAAAATGAAAATTCAAGTTCTGGGTTCGGGTTGCCCAACATGTAAAAAGCTATATGAGTTAACTAAACAGGCAGTCGAAGAAGTCGGATTAAAAGGAAAAGTCGAATACATTGCCGGGCAAGAAGGTATCCAAAAAATGATAGATATGGGAGTAATGTCTAGTCCTGTTCTTGCAATTGACGGCAAACCAGTAATAGTAGGCTCTGTGGATGATGTAGAAAAAGTTAAAAAACTTATTCAAGCAGTAAAAGAAAAATAAACCATGAATCTTGCGAAAATCATCAAGAAAAACTGGGTCTTGGGTCTTTTGGGCGGTGCCTACCTGATAATCTACCTATGGCAGAAACAGATAGGTGGTTTTTTAGCTCAAGAATCGGTTGAAAACCAAATCGTCGAGGCGGTTCATCAGGGTTGGTTGGGGCTGGTTGACTATTTATCGGTTCATGTTCTTTTTTGCTTAGTGCCTGCTTTTTTTATTGCTGGCGCTATCAATAGTCTGGTTGATTCGCAGTCAATCTTAAAATATTTAAGCGGTAAAACCAAAAAATGGCTGGCTTATCTTATTGCTGTTACCGCAGGTTTCTTGATAGAGGTTTGCTCTTGCACCATCCTACCTTTATTTGCCGGTATCTGGAAAAAAGGGGCCGGCTTAGGAATTGCCATTGCCCTTCTTTACGCCGGTCCGGCTTTTAATATTGTGACGATTGTCTTCACCGGTCAAAGAATCGGTTGGGGTTTTAGTATGGTTAGGTTTGTTCTTTCGGTTATATTTGCTATTTTGGTGGGTTTGATAATGGAAGCTGTTTTTGGAGACGGCAGAGAAAAAGGAGTCCTTAGGGCGGTGGAGGAAGAGACCGGTGGACTTAAGGGGGGCAAAAATTTTTGGTTTTGGGGAATAATGGTGGCAATTTTAATAGTCGGCACTGCCCCGATTAACAGTAGTTTAAAAAATGGTCTGATTTTACCGTTGGTACTAGGACAGACAACAATGGCGTTCCTTTGGCTCTCTAAGGAAAAAAGAGGTGCCTGGTGGAATGAAACGATTAAATTTGTGGGGCAAATTGTTCCGTTGCTTTTGGTTGGCGTTTTTTTGGCCGCCACTGTTACTCGTCTTATCCCCAAAGAGCAGTTTCAAGCCTTGACCAGTCAAAATAATATATTGACCAACTTGATTGCCGTTATGTTTGGGGCTTTGGTTTATTTCCCGGCCTTAGTTGAGGTGCCGATAGCGGAAAATTTTATGAAGCTGGGTATGGATAAAGGTCCTTTAATGGCTTATATGCTAGCGGATCCGGTGCTATCATTGCAGGGGCTTTTGGTTATTAGAAAACTAATCGGTATCAAAAAAATGATTGTTTATGCTGTATCAATTATAATTTTAACTACATTAGCCGGTTTGGTTTATGGCCTAATCGGGTAAATTCAACAAAAAAATGAATAAAAACACAATTATTGTCCTGTCTTTGAGTTTAATAGTTATTTTGGGACTGGTTGTCGCCCGGACACCAAAAGACGATGTTGCCGAAGCAAGCCGACAAGAACAAGTTTTGTCTCAAGCAGAAGTGAAGGGATCTACCGACGAAGATAAGGTTGTTTTGTACTACGGCAGTACTTGTCCCCACTGCAAGGTGGCGGAGGAGTGGCTGGAAAAAAATCCGGAAATTAAGGAAAAGTCAGGGTTAGTTGCCAAGGAAGTATATGAGAACCAAGAAAACAGCAGAGAGCTGACAGAAAAAGCTCAAGAGTGTCAAATAGGAGAAAGTCGAGGAATAGGGGTGCCATTTCTGTACGACAAGGGTGAGTGCATCGTCGGTGACCAGCTGATCATTAGTCATCTTGTCAAGTACCCCATTTGTTAGACCACTTTTTCTATGAGACTTAATTTTTGATAATGTTGCTGCTTAAATTGTAGCGGTGACATTTTTAAAGTAGTGTGGATCCTTCTATGGTTGTAGTAGTTAATGGTTTGATGGACAGCTTCTACAAACTCCCCGACAGAATCGAATCTATCAAACTCCAAACCAAGGTCAGTTTTAAAACCACGGTAAAAAGATTCTTGGTAACCATTCTCCCACGGAGAAGCCTTTTTACTCATGGAGATGGTTATGCCTAAATTTGTTATCAGCTTAACGTACTCTTTGCAGTTGTATTCCGATCCCTGATCAGAGTGAACAAATTTGGGCAGTACTCCCTTGTTCTTAAAAGCATTAAAAAAGGCATCAAAGATTAATTGTTTGTTGTGTCTGGCAGATAAGCTCCACCCCACAATCTCTCTGGTGTATAGATCCATAAAGGTACAAAGGTAAATGAATCTGTTGTTAAACCTAAGATAAGTGAAATCAGATAACCAGATATGGTTGGGAACAACAGGGAAACGATCTTTGATTTGATTGGTAAAGACAGCCTCCGGCCTGTCTTCATCTCTTCTTTTTCTCCATTTTCTTTTCCGTTTGTATGGCTTGATACCAAACAACTTCATTACTCTACCGGCTCTCTTTTTATTGATACCTAAAGCCATAGCTATTCTTCTGTGTCCATAAGCTGGATTTGATGCCAAAACGGACAAGATCCTGTTTTTGAGTTCTTCGTCTTTTGATGGCCGGGATGATTGGTAGAAGTAACCGGCCTTGGAAACCCCCAATAGCTTGATAATTTGGTTTTTACTGGAGTCAATTAACTTTGAATCCAATCTAACTTTGATTATTTCAAACAACCATTGGTAAAAAGACGATTTATCTTGTCTTTTTTTTTATCTTCTCCAATTCAATGGTTAGACCACCGACTATTTCTTTTAGGATTCGGTTTTCTTTTTTTAACTTACCAAACTCCAGGGCAGACACATTACCGGTTACTCCTCTTTTTAACCAAACATAGATAGTTCTGTCTGATACTCCATATTGTTCAGCCACTTCTTTAACCGTTTTTCCCAATTTAACTTTTTCCAGTATTTCTTGTTTAACTTCATTGTTGATATTACTCATCTAGTTACCTCCTTAAACTATTAAACCATTGCGACAACTGGTCTAGTTTACGGGGGACGGGTCAGTCTATAAACTTTCGTCCTCCTTTTTCTAGTAGTTTTGTCAGAAAAATACCTAGGGCCTCTTTTGCATAACCTGTATATCCAGGAATTAGAACAGCAACATTGCTTTGTTCTCTAATAAAATTTTCACATTGGTCCCATAGTTCATCTATTCCTAACTCGATCATTAAATTGTCAAAGGAGTTAGATATTAGATATTTTTGGAAATTTAACCTTAAAAGACTTGAATAAAAAGGTTTTATTTTGGGATTAATTGGTAGGTTCATGCTTCAAACCCCACTTTTTTTAAATTTTCTTTAATCTTCTTTTCCAATTCTTTTGATTGTTTAAATTGGTTGGATAGTTCATTTGTAAGTCTTTTCGTTTTTTCTTCAAACACTTCGTCGTCTTCCATTTCAAAATCAATACCGACGTAACGGCCGGGGGTGAGGACGAAGCCGTTTTTTTCTATTTCTTCAATTTTGGTGGCCTTGCAAAACCCTTTGACATCTTCATGCTTGTCGTTTTTGTTTCTCCAGTTATGATAAGTGCTGGATATTTGTTTTAATTCTTTCTTTGTCAGTTCTCGGTGTCTACGATCAATCATTTTTCCTAATTTGCGGGCATCGATAAAAAGAATTTCATCGTGACGGTCACGGAATTTGTGATCATATCTGTCTCTGCTCACAAACCATAAACAGGCAGGAATACCCGTAGTGTAAAAAAGTTTGTCCGGTAAGGCTACGATGCAATCAATAAGTCCGGCTTTTATCAAATTTTCTCTTATTTTCCCCTCGTTGGAGGTATTTGAGGATAAAGCACCATTAGCCATTACGAATCCGGCGATACCTGCAGGAGATAAGTGATGGATAAAATGTTGAATCCAAGCATAGTTGGCATTGCCCGTAGGTGGCACGCCATATTTCCAACGGACATCATCTTTTAATCTCTGTCCTCCCCAATCACTATTGTTAAAGGGAGGATTGGCCAAGATAAAATCGGCTTTCAAATCTTTGTGAAGATCATTGTGAAAAGAATCCGCGTGTGTTTCACCAAGATTGCAGTCAATACCTCTAATCGCCAAATTCATTTTGCATAAACGCCAGGTGGTCGGATTGGATTCTTGTCCATAAACTGAAATGTCACCGGTTTTGCCTCCATGCTCTTCTACGAATTTTTCACTTTGGATAAACATACCGCCGGAACCACAACAAGGATCAAAAACTCTGCCTTTATAAGGCTCAATTATTTTTACCAGAAGTTTGACTATTGAAGCTGGAGTGTAGAATTCACCACCACCCCGACCTTCCGCGCTGGCAAATCTACCAATAAAATATTCATAAACTCTGCCTAGAGTGTCTTTGGTCTTTGATTTTTTATCACCGAGATCCAGGCTACTAAAAAGATCAATAATTTCACCCAATCGTTGTTTATTTAAATCGGGACGAGCAAATCTTTTTGGTAACACACCTTTTAATGAGCGGTTATCTTTTTCAATTGCAATCATGGCATCGTCTATGATTTTTCCTATTTCTGGTTTTTTGGCATTTTCTTTTAGGTAATTCCAACGAGCTTTTTCTGGTACCCAAAAGATATTCTTTGCTTTGTAGGCGTCTTTGTCTTCCCATTCTCCATCATAGGCGTTTGTGTCGTTTTTTATAGATTGATAGGTGTCTTCAAAAGAATCAGAAATGTATTTAAGAAAGATTAAACCTAAAACTACATGCTTATATTCTGCCGGATCCAAGTTACCACGAAGCTTATCAGCGGCGGCCCATAGTTTTGTTTCAAAACCAATATTGGCAGAAGATTGTTTTATCATAATTTTCTTTTTACCTTGTTAAGTTTGTTTTATCTATAATTTACTTACAAACGAGTTAATTTCAACCTTATTATACGTTGCTTCTTGCTAAAGAAAAAGGACCTGATATACTGAATATAGTAAAAGTTTTTGTTTGAATGTTAAGTTTTAGGTCCAGTAAGAGTTGCTGGACTTTTTTATTGCTCCAAGCCCTATAGTTCTAGGTTTAGATGTGGGATTTATTTCCCTGAGTTCCAAGTAATTTTTCTAAATCTAGACATGAACTATAAAAACAAAAAAAATATCAGACAAAAATATGAAGAACTAGGCTCAACTCGTAAAGTAGGAAAATATTTTGGTGTGTCTAACGGTACCATAATCACTTGGATGAGGAAGTTTGGCCTTCCCAGAATCCCCAAACTTTATCTTTATAATAACAATTCCGGCAAAGGTAGGCTTGGCGAGCTTTATATTCTCGGTCATCCATATTTCAGGGCTCAAATCATTGATATGGGAATAATTGACGACAAATACCCTGCAGATTTAATTTGGCGAGGTGACAAGGTAGATGTTAAGACTTCTCATTATTCGATAGCCATGTTCAGAATCAAAAATAAAGTCAAAAGACATAGAGTTAGGTGGTATGTCTGTTTGTATTTTAACGACAAGATTAGTTTACTGATACCTAGAGAAATATGGATTATTCCAGCCAATGTCTGTCCATATACAGGCATAGCACCAGGATCTAAAAGCAAAAAGTCAAAATACTACAAGTATCGGATATCTCTGTTTGAAAATAAAAAGTTTAGTTCTAGGGAAGAGGAAAAGTATAACCAGCGGTTTGTTAAGAAGTATCAAAGCTGTTTGATAAATAAGTAATTGATTAGTAAAAGTCCGGCTTTAAGTCGAGAGGCCGTAAAAGGCCAAGTTTTAGAAGACCTAAGAGTTGGAAGCAACAATTGTTCAACAACAACCAACCTTAGTCTTGGCAGATGCCTAAATCTAGCACTTTAAAGTTTGTATATCAGGCAGAGCTAAAATACTCCCCCTGCTCGGGGTCATAGCCCAAAAATGGCTAGGAAAGCCAACCACCCTTTCTCGCTTACGGAGCAGTCAAAGGCGAGATGAAATGCGTAGTCTATGGATACGACGAGGGTAGTATCCCCCACATACAGCAATGTGTGTTGGTAGCTACGGAGCCGCATTAGGTGAGAGTCCTTTTGTACGGTTGTTCAATCTAGAGATCTTGGGGTTGAACGTGAAACACAAAAATCTCAACAAAAACGGGCGTCGTGATATATAAATTTAAAGCTAAATAAATCTCGAGAAGTATACCAGCCATGGTATATAGCGAAGCTAGTAGGAGAAACGATGAATTCACTTATTCTAAGTAAAAGTTTTAAAAATCAAGACGAGGTGAGTTTTTAGTTGATGATAAGAGGAAAATTGGACAGCAAGTTAAATTTAAAGTTACCAAATCTAAAGTTTGTCAACCTTATCGAAATGGTACTTTTTTGTTTTATTATCCTGATTCTAAAAACCCCGATTTAGAATTATTTGATACCGCAGATGAGTTAGTTTCGATGTTATTGTTGCACGGTAAAATTAAAAGACGTGGCAGTTATTACGATGTTTTAGGAGAAACCTTTCAAGGAAATAGATTCTTAACTTTTACATTTAGCGCTCGGGCTATTTTGTAAAGTAATTTAAGGTTGGGAATACGATGACCGCTTTCAATGAGTCCTATCCAAACAACAGATTTTCTGACCTTTTCAGCCAATTGCTCCTGGGTTAGACCTGACTTCTTTCTTACTTTTTGAATATGCCGGCCAAGCCTCAAGTTTTGCTTAGTTGTCTTTTTATATTGTGGGGTTTTTCGCTTGACCTTTGACTTCTCGCTATTTTTTGTAGTGACCATACTTATAACGTAATAGGAAAAGGTTAAAAAGTTTATTAATGCAGGGGTTTGGTTTTAGCTTTAAAAACGTTGTTTTTTATTAACACAGGTGTTAAGATTTCTTTATATGGGTTTATTTAGCGGAAAATCAGAAGAAGAAAAGAAACGTGAGGTATCAGAAAAACTCAAAGTTGAATCGGACAAAATTAAAAATGCTCTTCAAGCCCTAGGTATCGACCTCGGCACTTATTCAGAAGATGAAATAAGAGAAAAGAACAAAATGGATCTTACGGTCATTGCAAGCACCCTTAGCCTCGATACTGCAGGCAAAGTTCTTTCTGCCCTTAATATGTCCAACTACGAAAGGATTGCCTTAAGCAACCATGATACATTTATGCGTCAAAATTGGATTTTAATTAGACAAGCAGAATTACAAATAAGACTTTTAGAAAAAATATTAGATACTTTGAACAAAAAAGAGGTGGAGAAATCTTAGTTATTAATTATGAAAGAATTAGAATGATTAAGAAAAAACTTTTAACAATAGCCATTGTTTTATCATCTGTTTTGTTTTTGTCAGGCCGTAACTCTACAAAAAATTCGGAGCTCAGAGAAGATAAAGGAAAAGTATCCAAATCTAATAAGGTAAACGAAAGTCAGCAACAAGAAGAGTTTTTAAAGATTTACAACACTGTCTTATTAGGAATAAAAGCGTCAAACACAATGTTTTATACCTCGCACAACCTTCTTACAAGAGCGTCTCGAGCAGACACATATGAGTTATTAAAGACAAGCGAAGAGAGGCATGGGGAATTATCAGCCAATTTTTACCAAATGAGTGCTGGGATTAACAACACCCATCCAAGTCTAAAAGAATATAGGCAAGATATGGCCCAATCTTTTGATGAGCTGGCTACTGTTTGTGCCCATAGACAAACAGAAGCAAAATACCTTGCGGATTATATAAACACTGGGGATTTAGAGAGTTATAGAAAAACCAAAGAAGAAATGGAGGGGACAGGCGAGATATTGTCAAATGCGATTAGCCGGTTAGTTTTTGGGGTGGGGGAGAAATTGAATATGGACACTCAATCGTTGGAAAATGAGTATGCAAGAATAAATGCTGAGGTTAAACAAGAGTTTGAAGATAGATTTGGCGAATAAGTCAACTATTTTACCCAAGGTTTATATAACAAGCTATCCTTATAGAATTTTCTAAAGACAAAGAAGAGAGATGTCCATGGCGACGATTCTCTTTTAAGACAAAAAGATATAGCTCCAGGTTTTTCAGAAACAGGGGACATTGTTTTTGATGTTCCCAAAGATTCAATTGCCTCTGGTTTATTAATCGACACAGGAAGTGGTGATCAGCAATACTTGATTGATTTATCTACACTCTGAATTTAACTAAAATTGCGTTGGGATCTTGACTGATTTTTGGTATAATGAGAGTACCTAGATAAGCATATTATTCAGATAAAGACTAGCCTTGTCTATATCACTTAGAAATAAGTGAAATCAAAAAAATAAAAAGGTGTAAATGAAAGAATATCTTTATTTCTTTCTATAATTACACATAATTACGTTGCAATAATACCAAAAACTGAAAACTTTGGAATAAGAGTAACTTTTTTAGAGTATTAGAGATTGAGCAATTGTGATAGTTTCCGGCTTGCCGGTTAAAAAACTAAAACAGTTGCTTTTTTAGTGGAGTAGGCCCGCAAAGACGGGCCTATTTTTGTATTTATATAGAAAACTAAAAAAGAAAGTAAATAATGAATAAAAAGAAAGAATTACAAGAGTTAAGAGCAAAAGTTTTTAAAGGTAAGAGTAAAAGTATCGAGAGTGTTAGAGAAGTTATTACAAAGGCCAAATTAGTATTTAAAGGAGGTAAAAAAGTATGAAAAATTCAACGACATCAGCAAAAGGTAAAGTAAAAGTAAAAGACGATATTATTACTATCGCAGATGAAAGAGTAGAGCTTACTAATCAACCAAGCGAATATTTTAGAATAGGTATTAGTGGTATAGATTTAAGCGATACAAAAGCAATAGATGTCAATTTCGAGGCTTTACGTAAAGCAGAGGCAGACTTAAATAAAGCAATGGGTAAGACTGATGAGGGTGAAGATGATTTCCCTGGAGGTACACCAATGCCAGAAGATAAAGGGATAATGTGCATTAAGGCACTAGAAAATTGTCAGGGTGATTTATGTAAATTACCAGGTGATTACAAAAATCCAATTGTCAAAAAAGTTTGGAATAAAATTGAAAATATCCTTGGTCAATTGAGAGCAATGCCAAGTGATATATAGAAAAAGTTGGTCTTAACAAAGACAGATATTTCTACATATAAGCTCCCTCCGGCTCCCGCCAAGAGCAGTGATAGTAGAAATGAAACCTTTGTGGCTAAACATGGAAACATATTAGTAGAGCTCGATGGCTTTACCACCAAATGTCTTGGTTAAAAAAGTAGAAGATCGTATAAAAGAGAATTCGGACTTGACTAAATACTTAAAACAGCTTGAGGCTCAAAAATAAGGCGAATGAAACAAAACCAAGCTAAAATGTCTCAATTTCTGGAAAATAGGCTTTTTGTTAACCTTTTTCCTTATTTTTTACTCTTTATTTTTTAGATGTTCTTGATTTCTTTTAATACTTTTTGGCTGATATATCCATAAATGTAAAAAAAGACAGTAGAGTCTTAAATTGCTTCTAAAAGTAGCTCTTGCATTTTTTCATTTTCAGTTTCCAAGTGTTCTAAGACATTAGACTCATTTATAGTCTGAGTTTTATTTTTAGGCGAAATAATCAATAATCTTTTACTAATATTGGAAGGGGTTTTGTAGGCATCGATTTCCCCTTTATGAAGTTTTCGGTAAAAAGTAGCTCTGGAGATTCCTGTTTCCGTGCAATACTTTTTGATATTAACTAATAGATTGATTCTTCCCATCTTACAGTCTATCTTAACATTATCATCAACAATCGTTATCATAAAGGGAGATATATATAGAAGGTTAGTCTCACAACTTTTTTCTTGAACCAAAGTGATTTACCGAGATTTTACAAAAATACCGCCCCCCATCACGAGTTGAGCTTAGCAATAAAATCTTTTATGTTCTGATATGAGAAACGGTAACCTCCTTTTTCTCCTGGGAGTTTTAAATATTTTATTCTTTTCTCTCGAGACCACCGTCGAACAGTTTCAGGTTTTACATTAACCATCTTAGCAACATCCTCAACGGTGTATTTATATTCTATTTTTTTCATAGCGATAGTAACAACAAATATAAAATATCATATAAGTGTATATTTTTTCAAATTGCCTATTGATTTCTTGTGAGAGAACACTATATAATAATATAGAGTAGTATAAAGCAATATAAACATATAATCAAATGAATCCCCTATTTAATCTTAAAAATACAAAACGTCTTGATTTATTAGCAACCAAGTTGGCAGAGGTTAGGCTTTCAGAATTGGGTTTTCGTTTTATTCCCGGCATTTATCCTATTTTTAAAAGGATTAAGCATTTCATTGAAGTTAAAGCATCCATTATTAAACCGCAGGGAAAGGTGTAATGAAAGAAAATAAAAAGGCCGTAATTTATGTTCGTGTTTCTGATCGTGAACAATTAAAGGGCTTATCGATTGATGTACAAAAGGAACTTTGTACAAAATGGGCTAGAGAAAATGGTTATCAAATTGTTGGTATCTTTGAGGATGGTGGTAAAAGTGGAACCAAAACTGTCGGCCGTCACGCCTTAGAAGATATGATCATTCGCTGTCAAGAAGGCGGTATAGATGTAGCTTTAGTGGTTGATACGGACAGGATTGCTAGAAATGAATTTGACCATTACTATATTAGGCGGGAACTTAAGAAAGCTGGAACTAGACTTATAGCAATAAATCAACCTATGATTGATGATTCTCCTGAAGGCCGGCTTATGGATGGTGTGCTAGCTAACATCAATGCATTTTACAGCCGTTTAACTGGCAGGAAGGTTAAAAAGAGCCTTGAAAAGAAATGTAGAGACGGTCATTGGCCCGGTTGGGCACCTTTAGGTTATCAAAATAAAAATATAGGTACAAAAGAAAAACCGCATAGAGTAGTTGTTGTCGACAGCAAAAAAGGACCGTTTATGACTGATTTATTTCGTCTATACAGTACAGGCAATTATTCAGTGGATGTTTTAGTAGACATAATGCATGAAAAAGGGTTACGTTCCAAAAATGAATCGAAAATTTATCGAAGTACCATGTACAGCACTCTCAAAAACCCTTTTTATATTGGCTTAATGAGATATAAGGGCCAAATTTTTAAAGGTAAACATAAGCCATTAACGACGTCTGAAATATTTGAAGTCTGTCAAAAGATCACTCAGCGGCATAACCACAATGCTTGCCGTAGAAGAAAATATCAATGGTTATTGTCTGGTTATGTTTACTGTCATAAATGCGATAATAGACTCTACGCTAGTTGGAATCATAAAAGAAAACAGGCTTACTACCATGGGGGTGTAAGATACGGCTGTAATCAATATGTGCCTTTAGGTGAGCTGGAAGACAAAGTTGCCGAGCAATTGAAAAAGATTCGCTTTTCAAAACAATTCAGTCAAAAAGTTATTGAAAAAGCCAAAGAACTAATAAATCAATCTAGAGAGAGCAGGGAAAGTGAAATCAAAAGTATTAGCAATGCGGTTAAAAAGTTAGAGGCTAAAAGAAACATTCTTGAGGATAGCCTCTTGGACCAAACTATTGATAAAGAATCTTTTAAACGTAAACACAATGAATTGGCTTTTAAAATCCAAAATTTAGAAAATGAAATAGCCACTATTGAGAACCAAAGAGGTTTTGATGTTGATATTATTTCTGAAGTGTTGGCCTTAACTAAGAACATCTACAAAACTTATTCAAAAGCCAATTTCGAGGCTAAACGACATTATTTGTCGATTTTCTTTAAGAAGATAGAGGTTGAGGACAGGAAAATAATGAAAGTGAAATATGCTCCACTTTTTCAACACCTGATAAAGGAACAAGGTGTCGGAGTAAGAACAAACTGGCTCCCCCGCGAGGACTCGAACCTCGAACCTGCCGATTACAAGTAATCCCATTGTTTCCAACAGGCTTGGACTATCTCATTGAGCCGAAGGCCCACCGGGCGCTTTTGTTACGTAAACGTAACTCAGGTGTAATCACCTAGTCTCTGAACCTTCCGTGTTTCTTGTTGAGCAAACATGGCTTGGCTGCGGATTACCATATCCCGACGTAATGTCGGAATTTAGGCTTCCCGGTCCGATGCTCACATGGTGAGATACGGACTCCCTTACGGGACAATTCACCCAGTTTTCACTCTAATATTGCTATTAGAGGCTGCGATCGTTCACAGTCGGACGCTCTACCATTGAGCTACAGGGGATTGAATTAAAAAGGTGCCGGATACGAGTGTAATTATATCATCAACCATTTGTTAAGACTCCTTCTATCCACCCCTTAATCAGTCTCAGTTTTGCGACGTCAAAAAAACGGATTTTGAAAATACCATATTTGTGTCTAATTTTTCTGATTTTGTTACTATTTTTTTTGTTTTTGGTAATATAGCTTTTGTGAAACTGGTCTTGATGTATCCCGGTGATCTTTCCCCAAAAAAATTTAGCTTTTTTGACATTCAAATTGTCATGAATCCAAAGACTGCCTCTTAGTTGCTTCGTATCAACTTGGCAAAATTCTCTAAACCAATTCGTCATGAATTTAATCATTTTTGGGTCGGAATTAGTAAATTCGACACTACTTCCAGCCTTAGAGCCGTCTGCCATATAAAGGGCGATTCCAGCGATGAACCTGTCTCTTTTGTTAACTTTTCCCACCTCCTTGATTCCCCTACCCATAAGGTCTTTTTCTTGTTTTATTCTCCTTTTTTGATTGACTTTTGCCCCAATTAATCTCCCTCTCTCTGATCCTGTGATTTTTCTCTTTCTTAACTTTTCTAATTGTGATGGAGACAAGATGATATTTCTACACCATCGACTGAGAGTGCCTTTGGAGACTTTAACTTTTTCCTTGATTTGAGAATAGGATAAACCTTGTTCCCTTAATTTGATTGCTGCTCTCTTTTCTTTTAGCTTTCCGGCGTAGCCCATGATTAATATTAATATGAATGAACCAAGGAATTCAAGATGGTAGTTTCTTACTCTAAGTAATCTTGTAATTTTTTTCTTCTGGAGGGGTGACGTAATTTTCGCAGGGCTTTGGCTTCGATTTGGCGGATGCGCTCGCGAGTAACATTAAAAATCCGGCCGACTTCTTCAAGAGTTTTGGGGGTTTCACCCAAAAGACCGAAGCGGTAACTTAAAACTTTGGCCTCTCTATCGTCTAAGCTATCCAGAACAGCTTCGATGGATTCACGCAACATTTCCTTGGAGGTTTCTTCATAGGGAGATGGCTGGGTGGTGTCTTCAATGAAATCACCCAAAAATGAGTCCTCGTCATCCCCTACCGGTGTGGCCAAAGAAGTGGTATGTTGTGAAATACGATAGATTTCCTCGACCTTTTCAACGGTGATGCCGACTTCTTTGGCGATGTCTTCGGTAGAGGGTTCATTACCCAATTTTTGAGTTAAAGCTCGAGTGGCCTTGTAAACCTTATTGATAGTTTCAACCATGTGAACCGGAATACGGATGGTTTTGGCCTGATCGGCAATAGCGCGAGTGATAGCCTGCCTGATCCACCAAGTGGCATAAGTGGAAAACTTGAATCCGCGACGCCAGTCAAATTTCTCTACAGCCCGCATAAGTCCCTGATTGCCTTCCTGAACCAGATCTAGAAAGGTTAGACCGCGACCGATGTATTTTTTGGCAATGGACACCACCAACCTAAGGTTAGCGTTAATTAAAGCTTGCCTGGCCTTCCGAGAACCCTTTTCAATTTCTTTGGCCAATCGAACTTCGTCCTCAAACACCAAGAGGTCTATTTTTCCTATTTCCTTTAGATACATGCGGACGGAATCGACAGTGTTTTTTTGACTCAAAAGAGTCATAAGGTCAACGCCGGTAAGTTTTTTGGTTTCCATCTCAAGAATCTCTTTGGACTCGACCTTGTCAAAAACATCAATGTCTCTTTCAAATAAATAGTCAAAAACATCATCAGTCTGTTCAATATATTTTTCCGGATTGGGGATGAGTTTTATAACCTCTTCATTGGTTAGGTAGTGAAGCTTTTTGAAGAGAGCGACAAGTTTTTTTTTGATTTGGGTAAAATTCGGAGTGGTCATCGGGTATATTTTATAGGAAAAATAGTGGTAAAGCTAGCTATTTTTTAATTTGAAGCTGAGATAGTTTGGACAAAAGACGTTGATGGCGGGATTCTAATTTTAATAATGAATCCTGTTTTCCGGAAGATTCCAACTGGCCAATTTGTTGACTGAGAGAGGATAGCTTGTCTTTGAGACGAGTTATTTGAATTTGATCGATTATTTTTTCTATTTCAAATAAACGACGAGGTGGCTCTATGGTGACGGAAGTGGCTTGGACGAAAAGTGTCTGAAAGGTTTCTCTGGATTCGGCCGGTAACCGTTGTTGAAATTTTTGGGGAGTGAATTTTTTGGTTTTTTCTAAGGCGGAAATTAATTTTTTGTATTGAGGGGCGGTGACGATTTTTGATTTTTTCTTAAGGCTGATGGTCAGTTTGGCCGGGTTTGAAGCCCCCAAAATTAGAGTAAGGAGAGCCTGTTGGAGTTGGTGGTCACGAGAAAGAGTGAGAGGGGTCGAAGAGGAAGAGGTCGAAGAGGAAGGGGTCGAAGAGGAAGAGGTCGAAGAGGAAGAGGAGTGGCTGTCTTTTTGGTATTTGTTGGCTTCTTGAAAAACCGACTCAGTAGTGGAACTGATGGCATCAGCCAATTTTTTGAAGTAGTCGGAGCGAATAACCGAATTATTTATTTTGACCAGAAAAGGCAAGACGGTGGACAGAACGGTTTTTTTGCCCTTAATGGTAGCGGTGTCATAATGATGACAAGCGGATTGAATAAGAAAATCCCAAATTGGTAATGTTTTTTTGAGTTGTTGATGGAAAAAATCGGGGTCGGCCTGAACGGCTTCATCGGGATCTTTATATTTATTCCCTAAAGATAGAACTTTAAGGTCAAACTCGAGATCGTCAGCCAGTTTGATACTGGTTTGAGCGGCTTTCTGACCGGCAAAATCGGCATCGAGAGCCAGTATAATGGTATCGGTGTAGCGACGAAGAAGGCGGAGTTGTTCGACGGTAAAGGCGGTGCCTTTGATGGCAATGATATTTTTGACACCGGCTTGATAGGGCGAGATCATGTCAAATTCGCCCTCAGTAACAATAACGGAGTTTTTGTCTCTAATGTGAGTTTTGGCTAAATTAAGGCCGTAAACCATGTGGCTTTTGTGATACAGGGCGGTTTCGGGAGAGTTGATGTATTTGGCTTGGTTTTTGGCGGCTCCGGGTAAAACACGACCGGAAAAGGCGACCAGGCGATCACGATGGTCAACCAGGGGGAATATAAGTCGATCGGAAAAGCGGTCGTAAAGTTGATTGGTGTGATATTGACTACGGCCAATGGTGCCGGTGGCAATTAGTTGATTGTCCTTGTAGCCTTTTTTGCGAAGAAAGTTTATTAAGAATTGGGAGTTCTTAGGAGAAAAACCCAACTGAAAAGTTTTGATGGTGGCCAAACTGATACCTCTTTTTAAGACATAGTCGAGGGCCGATTTGCCCATCTGGTGAGAGGTGAGAATGTAATGATAGAAAATAGCCATTTGCTGATTGATGCCAACCAAAAGTTTGTTTTGATTGGTTTGATCGGAGAAACGGGGGCTTTTCTTGAGAGTGATACCGGCCAGTTTGGCCAAAATTTCCAAGGCTTCGGGAAATTCAACTTTCTCGAATTCCTGAACGAAGGTAAAAATGTCACCACCCTTACCACAACCAAAACATTTAAAAATCTGGAGTTCGGGGGAAACGGTAAAAGAAGGGGTTTTTTCCTGGTGGAAGGGGCAGTTGGCCAAAAAGTGACGACCGCGTTTTTTTAAGGGTAAATAACGACCAATAACACTGACAACATCCAGTTTTCTTTTGATTTCCTCGACTTGGTTATCCACAGTCTATTTTACCACCGGGTTTTATTCGTGTCGAAAACGGAAGTCGAAAAGGGGAAAGGAATGAATCCTGTATAATTTTCGACTAACTAGTAGCATGGATGTAAAAACAGAACTGACCAGATTGGCCAAGATAACCGACAAGCATTTGGAGGTTTATTTTGACGAAGAAATTGGTAGAAATTTCGGTTTTAATCAGAGACAAAAAAAATTAGTCAAAAAATTACTCGAGCATGCTAAAGAACATAATTTGAGATCGGCTAAGAGATTAAGGGCTTCTTTTGTCTATTATTCTTATCTGTTGGGAGGGAAAAAAGCCAATAAAAGAATTTTTAGGGCGGCGGCGGCCATAGAGCTGGTTCACACGGCCTTGTTGATACACGATGATTTTATGGATCAAGACGAATTGAGACGGGGTGGAATAACCAGTCATAAATTTTTGGCCAGAGGGAGCAAGCATTATGGTGAGGCAATGGCGGTGGATTTGGGAGATGCAGTATTATCCTGGGGTTATGAAATGTTAAACAGGTGTGATTTTAGAACTAAACTGGTAAATAAAGCGGTGGGGCATCTCTTAAGGACAGCCATCAAAACGGGATGGGGGCAGGCGATGGATTTGAATTTGGAAAAAGAAAAAAAGTGGACAGAGGATGACGTACTGACGACACATAGGGCCAAAACAGCGATTTATACTTATGAAAATCCATTAATGGTGGGAGCTATACTGGGAGAACTGAGCGAGGAGGTAAAAGAAATTCTGACAGAATATGCCCGATGGGGCGGGATTGCCTTTCAGTTACAGGATGATATTTTGGGACTTTTTGGAAATCCCGAGAAAACCGGCAAATCGGCCGATTCGGATTTGTTACAAGGAAAAAGGACCTTATTGATGTTGGTGGCGTTGAAGCAAGGAAGTGAAAGTGATGTTGGAGCGATAATGAAAGTGTGGGGAAAGAGGAGGGCTAATAAAGATGATTTGAAAAAAGCGAAAGAAGCGGTGAAAAAAAGCGGATCATTGGATTATTCGATACGAATTTCGAGACAATATGCCAAGAGAGCCGTTGATGTAGCTGAGAAGTTGAGGAAGCATGAGTTGAACAAAAAGGCGATTGACTACATCCAAGGAATTGCGGCTTACATGGTGGAAAGAGATGTTTAGGCGGGGGAAACGACCGGGGTGGCGGGGGGAGGAGTGATTTTGGCGGTGGAGTTTTTGAGAATGAGATCAAAAGTATAGGGAGAAAGGATATAAAGAACTTCAAAGGTGGCGACAGAGAGTTCAAAGGCGGAAGGAATTTGACTGGTGACAACAAAAGCGCCGATACCTAAAATGAAAGCATTTTTGACACTTTGGCGCATTCTTTGTTTGAAAACGCGATCGATGATTTTGGTGGGGATGTCATTCTGACGAGCTTTTTTGACTGACAAGCGATGACGGATGTAACCGGCATGGAGAGTAGTAATAAAGGTGCCAATGGCAGTAATCAAATTCATGGACCGATTGGGACGGGTTAAATCGGCTTGAAGCATGATGCCGACAGCAGAGGTGGGTAGGTGGCGAAGAACAAAAAGAGTCAGAAGAAAAAGACTGCCACCGAAACCACCGACTTTCAATAAAAAACGATTGTAATTGATGCGGACCGATAAAACTTTTTTATTTTTGCGGAGAAAAATTTTGACCAGTCGCCACAAAAGCCGAGGAATTACAAAAAGGGCTAAAAGAACAAGAAAAATTTGACTAATAAGGGACCATTCCAGGGCCATTGTTTGGGTGATTTTAAAAAAGGGAAAATTGAAGTCGGTGCCCAATAGAGGGTATTTGGGATAGGGAATAAATGAATAAAGCAAGGAGGGGTCTAATTTTTGACTATAAAAGTCGATCAAAAAAATACGACCGGCAGAGAAAAAGGCAATGGCGTTGAGAATAAAGTTGAAGATATAGAAAACAAGGGCGATGTTGCCCTGTTTAACTTTTTGAGTAAAAAGAAAATACTGGTCTTTTTCGGTCTTGATTTTGTCCAGTTCGTCTTGGAAGTCTTTGAGAGAGGTAGACAGTTTTAGACTAATGAAACGCATAGGTAAAAACAACAGGTTTTGACCGATACCGATGAGGATAACCGAAACCCAGATACGACGAGTCAGATAATAAAGACCAAAAAAAGCGCTGGCATAAAAACGAAAACTACCGCCTTTAAAAAACCAAACGATCAGAACGATGAGGCCGATAAGTAAGAGAGTGGTAGTGAAAGGCATCCAGCGGTGACTATTATCGATTTGGCGAACCTGTTTGAGACCGGAATTGTTTTTTAGCATGTCTGTTCTTGATTATAACCCAAAACAAGACTGTTTCTTCGACGCTTTTTATCTTATACTTAAAAAGGATGGCAGTCGAAAAAGAAAAATTATCGAGCAAAGAAGGTGGAGATCAAGCAATAGAGACACGACTGATTGATGTGGAGGAGAAAAGAGCAAAAGTGCCGGTGCCCAGAGAAGTAGAGAGTTGGATGGAAAAAATAGAAAAAGTTCCGACGGTTGGAGACGGGAAGGTTAAAGTGGGGCAAAAAACAGTATTGAGGCCAGCTAAACCGGTTGATCCTAAAATAAAGCTACCTAAAACGAGGAAAGCCTTTGTGGCCGGTTTTTCAGAGAAAGTCAGTGAAGTCGGTCGGTGGTGCTCGACCTTTATCTTAAGATTGATTAAAATTAAAAAAGGGAAGGTGGAGTTTAAAAACGATGAGTCCTGATATTTTAGAAAAACAAATAACCGGAATGATATTGTGGCTGGTGGTGGGCGGGTCGGCGGTATTGCTAACTGCGATTTTGGGTTATATTTTGGTTTTGTGGTACAGGTGGAGAGATAGAGAAAAGAGGTCGTTGGGTCTGGTGACTTTACTGATAGCGGTGCCTCATGATAACGAAATAAAGATTGATGCCATGGAACAAATAATTGACTCTTTGGCCAGTATGTATAAAAAGGCCAAGTTGAAACTTTTTCAACCACTGGTAAGTCAACCAAGCGTGTCATTGGAAATAGTGGGGACCGATGAAGATATCAGGTTTTATATCAGTGTGCCAAAGAAATATAAAGAGTTGGTGGAAAGACAGATTTTTAGTGTTTATGCCGGAGCCGACGTGACAATAGCGGATGAACCGAATATTTATACGGTCGACGGAAAAATGGAATATGCTTGGCTGAAAATCAAAAAAGATGCCTTTTATCCGCTTAAAAGCTATAAAGAGATTGCCACCGATCCGTTAGCGGCAATCAGTTCGGCCATGTCAAAGCTGGGGAAAGGAGAAAGCGCGGCGGTTCAGTTGATAGTGTCTCCGACTGACGGTAAGTGGAAAAAAGCCGGTAAGGGTTTTATCAGTGAAACCAAAAAGTCGGAGGCTAATCCGGAAAAGGCTTCTTATAAGGTGGATGCACGGCAACTGGAGGCAATTGAAAACAAGTGTAGTAAGTCGGGTTTTGAGGTGGCCATCAGGATAATAACCATGTCAAAAACGAGCGAGGTGGCTAAAAATCATTTGTCGAATATAAAGGCTTGTTTTGGGCAATTTGAATCACCCTGGAATAAATTATCATCAAAAAAAATCAGGTGGAAAAGTTTGTTTATGCAGGACTTTATTTATAAGTATCCTGTAATTTGGTGGACTAAGGGTCGAACTGTTTTGTCCTCAGAAGAAATCGCTTCGATTTTTCATATGCCGAACAAAACTATCGAAACTCCCAACATCCACTGGCTTAAAGCTAAAAAGGCGGCCGGGCCGGTAAACGCGGCCAAAGAAGGGATGTATATCGGCGACAATTTGTTTAGAGGGGAAAAGAAAAAGTTTTGTATGACCAAGGGAGACCGACAAAGGCATTTCTACATCGTGGGACAAACCGGTGTGGGAAAATCGTGGTTGTTGGCCGATATGGCACTTCAGGATATAAAGGCGGGGCATGGTGTTTGTTTTATAGATCCCCATGATACTTATGAAAGTATTTTGGAAAGAATTCCGCCGGAACGGGTCGAAGACGTAATTTATTTTGATCCATCATTGACGGATCGACCAATGGGTTTTAATGTGATGGAATGTGATCGAGAAGATCAGAAGGATTTTGTGACTTCCTCGATTATCAACTTGATGTATAAGTTATATGATCCGTATAAAACCGGAATTGTGGGGCCTCGATTTGAACATGCTATCAGAAATATTATGCTGACGGTGATGATTGAGCCGGGAGCCACTTTTATTGAAATTGTTCGGTGTCTGACTGATCCGTCTTATGTAAAAACACTATTACCCAAGTTAAATGATCCGATGATAAAACGCTATTGGACTGATCAAATCGCCCAAACCAATGATTTTCATAAATCGGAGGTTCTAGATTATATCGTGTCAAAATTTGGTCGGTTTATTACCAATAAAATGATGCGAAACATCATTGGTCAATCGCAATCTTCGTTTAATTTTAGAACAGCTATGGACGAGGGAAAAATCATTATTATCAACTTGGCCAAGGGTACTATCGGGGAAGAAAATTCATCATTTTTGGGATTGGTGCTGATCCCCAAGATTTTGATTGCGGCTATGAGCCGACAGGACACGCCGGAAGCAAAAAGGAGGGATTTTTATCTGTATGTGGATGAATTTCAAAATTTTGCCACTCAGGATTTCGCCGTAATCTTGTCGGAGGCCAGAAAATATCATTTGAATTTAACAGTGGCTAATCAGTTTATTTCCCAAATGGATGACGAGGTTAAAAATGCGGTGTTTGGAAATGTGGGAACAATATGTAGTTTTAGGGTGGGAATTTCGGATGCCGGCTTTTTGGCCAAACAGTTTGAACCAACTTTTAGCGAACATGATCTTTTAAATCTAGGAACGGGGGAAGTTTATATGAAAACAATGGTCAACGGAACACCCCAAAAACCTTTTTCTGTGTCGGTGGCGGCGGTGGAAAAGAAGAAAGAGGGTAGTCCGAAGATGGCTGAGATGATTAAAAAATTATCGTCTTTGAAATACGGCAGACCTAAGGAGCTGGTAGAAGCGGAAATTGCCAAACGGGCCAGACTTTAGAACCTTACCATTGCTTCCAATATTTTTTTCTCCCAAATTTTTGGGTACTTCTCTAAAAGAATTCTACCAAAAACCATAGCTATCAAGTGGTCGTCGTGTTTTTCGAATATGGGAGTATACCCTGCTTTTCTTTTATTTTCTTGGTTTAAGCAATATTTAATATAATTACCGTCAGAATTGTTCATGTTCTTTTTGTGTTTTGGAAAAAATATCTCTGCCGTTTTGTATTCAACACAAAAAGCAAAAATTTCGCCGAGGTAAGAGGAAAGAGGGAGATACATCTTTAACTCTTTTTCATTATTTTTTTTCTTAAGGGAAAATCTTAAAGCAGTTTGTAAAAAAGAAACATTTTTAGCTTTGGTACAAAAATTGTGATAAATAAAGTTTCTGTAGTAGGTGTGAGCAAACTCGTGAACTATGGTGGACAGATAACTCATGTGGCTAGAATAGGCATCAAAACTATTTTTAGTTTTATGGGCATTAAGAAATGGAGTCAACAGGCTGCCACAAATGGCAAAATTGTTTCTTCTCAATTTTGGCAAATATTGATACATTTCTTTTTTCAGTAGCCCCGCCCGCCACCCAGATTGATCCTTTTGACTAAAAGAAATTTCATGTTCTACTTTTTTTAATTTCCAACCTCCCTTCTTCTGCTTCATCCACAGAAAAAGAAAATCAGAATCAAATGATAAAACGTTGGTGTCTTCAATTAAACTCTTATCCTCAAAAATGTGGTTTAATTTTTCGTCCCAGACTGTTTTAATTCCTTCTTTAATTGCTTTCAGGTCTTCTTTCGTGGCCCGATATATCCATTTCATAAATTTAGTTCAGCACCGGACGACATCTTGAAGCTGGTTGACAATTTGGCCTACAGTAAGGCCGGCAATAAGGCAAACAATTAGGGACACAGCTGGGAGAACGATGGTTTTTGTTGTCAATACTGTCGGGGTTTTGTTGACTCGTTGGACTTACTAAGATAATTTCTGGCCTTTTGGTTTTAGAATGCAGTATTTCGTTTGTAGTCATTTTGTTCTATCACTTCCTTAAAAATATTTCACAACTAACCTTTTATACTATGTCTGTATTTTATCATGCCATTGTCCGGTACGAGGGTCATAAGTACATCGACCGGTCTTGCCGTACAAATCATTAGTTTCTGCTTGAGCAAGTGGCCGACAATCTCCACATGCATAGCGATATTCACAAATGCGACAAGTTTCAATATCATCTTTACTGATTGACCATATTTTTTGTAACATGTCGCCATAAACAACATCTGTTAAATTTTGTCTTGTTTGACCGACAGTAATTTCGCTGGTGGTAATGCATGGTGAAATGTTGCCTGTGGAATCAACGGCGATTTTACCAGCCAAACAGGGATTAAAAAATTGATGATGGAGAAAATCGCCTGGGTTTGTTGTAAAAGATGGTGAGCTTGTTAATCCGAATCGGCGTTGAATAGTTTCACTATGTCAAGTACCCCATTTGTTAGACCACTTTTTCTATGAGACTTAATTTTTGATAATGTTGCTGCTTAAATTGTAGCGGTGACATTTTTAAAGTAGTGTGGATCCTTCTATGGTTGTAGTAGTTAATG
>Ga0208279_1000551_pt1 | contig 28321 bp, 31 predicted proteins | sample AntAceMetag02UKM_FD_184766 | JGI IMG/M metagenome (GOLD analysis project Ga0208279, IMG submission 184766) | Saline lake microbial communities from Ace Lake, Antarctica - Antarctic Ace Lake Metagenome 02UKM (SPAdes) (version 2) | ecosystem: Environmental > Aquatic > Non-marine Saline and... | reverse complement strand
AATCTGCTACTAAATTTGTTTCTCCTTTAGTGTTTCAAGAACTTTCCCAAAACCCAGTATATGTTAATATGTTTCAAGAAAAGGGAGTTGACCCCTTTTACCAAGAAAAGGGAGTTGACCCCTTTTTTATTCAGCATATAAGTCTTTCTCAGTGGGCTGATATATGTTTGATTGCTCCAACTTCAGCTAATACTCTTTCTAAGATAGCTTGTGGTATTTGTGATAATCTCCTTACTACAGTAGTATTAGCATTAGGAGAAAACAAAAAAGTTTTATTTGTTCCTGCGATGAATGAGAATATGTGGAAGAATCCTATGATTGTTGACAATGTTAAGAAGTTGGAAACAATAAAGAAATATTTCATTATGCCTCCTCAGAAAGGTGAATTAGCTTGCGGTGTTTATGGAGAGGGTAGAATGCCTGAAGTTAAAGATATTTATAAACTAGTTGTACAAATCTTAAGGAAAAAGGCTGAAGGATGAAGGATAAATTGCAAATCGCAATCTTTAACTTTTTCCTTTTACCTTTATCCTTAAAGTGATGTAATAATTTTCTAATATGACAATTTATCTTCTTCTTATTATATTAGTTGTAATCTTAATTATCCTTTTTATCCTTATTTTTAAATTAGGAAAGGAGAGTAACTCTCTTGATTCTCAAAAAGTGGTAGCTGAAGGAATATCTAAAATTTATGAAAGAATTGGTGGTTTAGATAAAGAAAATCAGGAGATTTTGCAACTTACTAAATCTTTTCATGATATCTTAAAGCCAACCAAGGCAAGGGGGATTTTTGGAGAGAGCATTTTGGAAAATTTGCTTAGAGACGTTTTACCTAAAGAAGCTGTTATTCCTCAATATGGATTTAAAGATGGGAAACGAGTAGATTTTGTAATTAAACTTCCAACAGTAATTGTACCTATAGATGCTAAGTTTTCTGTTGAACCATTTAAAAATTATAATGATGCTAAAGAAGCTGACAGAAAAACTTGTCGTCGGGTTTGTCTTGATAGTATAAAAAAAAGAATACTAGAAACAGCTACCTATATTTATCCTGATGAAGGGACAAGCGATTTTGCTTTGATGTATGTTCCTTCAGAGGCAGTATATTACTTTATTATCACTGAAACTGAAACTTTGGAGTTTGCTAATCAGAAAAAAGTATTTATTGTTGGTCCTAATACTTTGTATGCATATTTAAAAACTATTTTTGTTGGTTTTCAGGCAATAAAGATAGAAAAGAAAACTAGGCAAATTTATGATAATTTAAAACGTTTAGAAAAGGATGTTGTTGTGTTTATACGGGATTATGCAATTTTAGGTACGCATATAAGAAGTGCAAGCTCAAGGTATGATGAGTTGTCTAGGAGGATAGAAAGTATTTCTTATAAGTTACATACAATTGAAGTAGAACCCCATTAGAAATCTTGTTTAGTAACGGGGTAAACTTGATATTTCTAACGGGGTGAAGGCGATGAAAGTTCAAGTAAGGGTAACTCCTAAAGCTTCTAAGATTAAAGTTCAACATTTTAATCAAGGCTTAAAGGTTTATCTTCATTCTCCAGCAGCTGAAGGCAAAGCCAATAAAGAGTTAATAGAAATACTAGCCACTTATTACAATACAAAGAAGTATAATATAAGTATAATTAAGGGTAAGACTACCAGAGATAAGGTAATTGAAATAAGTGAAGCTGATTGAACACGAACATTGTTTTTTGATTGATAATTTTTTTGATCCAAATGTAATTGCTGGATTTACTAAATCTAGTCTTGAGGGAAATCTTCCGGGTGATATTTCTAAAGCTATTTTATTTTTGAATCAAGATTTTAGTGTGAGGCGCATGAGTCAGCCTCATTTTAGTGAAGTTAATTACACAGAGGCTTTGGAAGTTTCTGACACTGATGGTCTTTTTACAAACAAAAGCCAAGAAGCTCTTGTAGTAAAAAGCGCTGATTGTCTTCCAATATTTTTTTCTAGTCAGGAATTAGGAGTTGTTGGTGTTGTTCATATGGGTTGGAGATCAGCAGCTAAAGGCATCTTAGATAATATAAATTATGATTTAAAATCATTTAAGATTGCCTCTGGTGTAGGTTTGCGTAGATGCTGTTATAAAGTCGGTAATGAGTTTTTAGATTATCCGATTTTTTCTAAATATCTTAAGCAAGAAAATGGACAGTTTTATTTTGATCCGATTAGGTTTGTTAAGGAAGAATTATCTAGAAGAGGATTGAAGTTCGAGAATTTTTATGATTTAGATATTTGTAGCTTTTGCTCAAAGATACCAATATTTTCTTATCGGCATGGAGATACTAATAAAAGAACTTTATCATTTATTTTAAGAAAGCAATAAAAATATTATTACATTTATAGAATTATGTGATAAAATTATAAACTATATTTGTTATTTATTAACCAAAACTATTTTTTTAATGGACTTAAAAAAGACCCCTTTTTATCAGAAACATCTTCAAAATAAAGGCCGAATTGTTGATTTTTCAGGCTGGGCTCTTCCAGTAGAATATAAAAGCACATTGGCTGAGGCTGAAGCGGTGCGTAAGAATTGTGGTATTTTCGATGCTTCTCATATGGGTGAGATAGTAATACGAGGTGTAAATGCCTTTTCTTTTTTGCAGGGTCTTGTACCTAATGATTTATCAATTATTAATATTGGCCAGATGCAGTATAATCTTTTTTTAAATCAATCAGGTTGTGTTATCGATGATTTGATGATTTATCGAATGAAGAATAGTTTCTTTTGTGTGGTAAATGCTTCTAATAAAGATAAAGTGGTTAAATGGCTTAACGATAATATTAAGCCAGGAGTAGAGATAGTTGATAAAAGTATGGAATATTCTCTTTTATCTGTTCAAGGACCAGAGGCAGTTAAAATAATTGAAAAGGTTTTTGATTGTAAAGGAGTTGATTCTGAGTATTTGTCTTTTAAGGAAATAAAAATAAAAGAAGAAGAAATTATTATTTCGCGTAGTGGATATACTGGTGAAGATGGATTTGAAATTTATCTTCCTTGGGAAAACAGTAACCAGTGGTGGGATAAAATAATTGAAGAAGGCAATAGCTTCCAGCTTAAGCCTTGTGGCTTAGGTTCTAGAGATATTTTACGCATTGAAGCTGGGTATCCATTATATGGACATGAGTTAGATGAGACTATTAATCCTTATGAAGCTTGTCTAGATTGGGTAGTTAAATTAAATAAGAACTTTGTTGGGAAAGAGAAACTTTCTAAAGTAAAAGATTCTGGTGTAAAAAGAAAAAGAGTAGGATTTATTATGGAAGGAAGAGCTATTCCTCGACAAGGATATCCTATACATTCGAAGCTAGGGGTAATTGGTGAAGTATCTAGTGGAACATATTCACCTAATATCAGTAAATTTATTGGTATGGCCTACTTAGATAAAGATTATGCTAAAATTGGTGAAGAGGTAGAAGTAGAGGTAAGAGGTAAGCTATATAAAGCAAAAATAGCTAAATTTCCTTTTATAAACATTAAAACAAAAAGATAAATCACCCAAAGTACCACCCCCGCGGTGGTACTTTGGGTAGAGATGTAAGGAGGTGGCAGAATGTCAGATTTTAAATTTACTAAGGCTCATGAGTGGGTGAGGGTTCAAGGAGATGCAGCTATTATAGGAATAACTGATTATGCTCAAAGTCAATTGGGAGATATAGTTTTTATTGAATTACCTAAACCGGGAGAAATGATAAAAAAATCATCTCAATTTGGTACGATTGAATCTACAAAAGCAGCTAGTGAATTGTATGCGCCAATAAGTGGTAAAGTAATTCAAATAAATAATGAATTAATTGATAATCCTCAATGGGTTAATGAATCTGCTTTAGATAAAGGGTGGATGGCTAAGATAAAGTTAGAAGACTCTGAGGAGCTTGATGATCTTTTAGACGAAAGTGCCTATAAAGAATTTGTTGATAAAGAAATTTAATGACGAGAAACAACTGGTAAAAGATAATTATGCCCTATATCCTTAATACAAAAGACGATGTTGAAAAAATGCTTAAAGCTATTGGAGCTAGTTCTATTGATCAGCTGTATTCTTTATTACCTCCAGAAATAAAATTAGATAGCCCTCTTAATATACCTAATTCTAAAAGCGAGCAAGAGATAAGGAGAATGGTAAAAGGGCTTTCTGATAAAAATAAGCCGGTAGAGAAGTTTAATTCATTTTTAGGAGCAGGGTGCTATGATCATTATATTCCTGCGGCCTTGCCATTTATTCTTTCTCGTTCCCAATTTATTACTGCTTATACTCCATATCAGGCAGAATGTTCACAAGGAATCTTACAAGCTATATATGAGTATCAGAGTTTTTTATGTCTTTTAACTGGAATGGATGTTTCTAACGCTTCATTGCTTGATGGCGCTTCGGCTCTTAGTGAGGCTATACTCATGAGTTTGCGGGTGACTAAGCGCAATAAAATTATTCTTCTTGGTGCTATCCATCCTGAGTATAAAGAAACTGTCTATACTTATTTAAGTGGTTTTGATTTTACTATTCAAGAAATAGAACCAGGTGAAGATGGCTTAGTAGATAGCCAAGCTTTAAGAAGTGCTGTTGATGAGAAAACTGCTTGTTGTGTATTCTCAAGTCCAAACTTTTTTGGTCTTATTGAAAGCAGTGATCAAATATCTGCAATAATCAAAGCAAAAGGAGCTCTATCGGTTATGCTTACTAATCCTTTGTCTTTGGCTATTTTAAAAGAACCTGGTCTTTTGGGTGTAGATATTGTTTGTGGTGACGGACAACCTTTAGGAGGAGCCTTGAATTTTGGTGGGCCATCATTTGGTTTTTTAGTTACTATCAAAGATTATTTGCGGCAGATTCCAGGAAGGATTGTTGGTAAGACTAAAGATAGAGAAGGGAGTGATGCATATTGCCTTACTCTCCAAACTAGAGAGCAACACATAAGAAGAGAAAAAGCTACTAGTAATATTTGCTCTAATCAATCCTTAAATGCAATAGCCTCAGCAATTTATCTTTCTTTGATTGGCAGAAATGGGCTAAAGGATTTAGCTTTATATTCTGTAAATAATACTCAGTACCTTTATCAGCGCTTAAAAGAGGTAAGAGGAGTTAGAATCCCTTATTCTTCTTGTGTTTTTAACGAATTTGTTTGGGAGGTTGAAGATGCACCGCGAATAATCGCAGAGTTATATAAGAAGAATATAATTGTTGGGTATTACTTAGGAAATAAATTTAATCAATATAAGAATAGTATTTTAAGTTGTTGTACAGAGAAAAAAAGTAAAGAAGACATGGATAATTTTGTTAATACTTTAGGTGAGGTCCTTCATGGATAGAAGAGTTATTTTTGATAAAGATAAAAAAAATAGTAAGTCTTCTTATTTGGAGAAGCCTAAAGTGCCAATAACGAATATAGAAGATATTTTTTCTAAAAGTTTGCTCAGGTCTTCTCTGCCTTTGCCTAATCTTGGAGAACTAGATGTTATTCGTCACTATTTACGTTTGTCAGAACTAAATTTTTCTGTAGATACTAATTTTTATCCTCTTGGTTCTTGTACTATGAAATATAATCCAAAGATTAACGAAGAGTTGGCACAATTAGAAGGGTTTATGAATATTCATCCTTATCAAGATTTAGACGATGTTCAGGGTGCTTTAGAATTAATTTACAATCTAGAGCAATTATTATCTGAGATAACTGGAATGAAGAGATTTACTTTTCAACCTTCTAGTGGTGCTCATGGAGAATTAGCTGGAATGTTGATGATTCGTAAATTTCATCAAGCCAAAGGTAATAAAAAGACTAAAGTCATTATTCCTGATTCAGCTCACGGGACTAATCCAGCTACTGCTTCGATGTGTGGATATAAAATTCAAGTTATTGAAAGTAATCCAGAGGGGTTAATGGACATTAATAAATTAGAGAGAGAAGTTGATGAAGAAGTAGCTGCTATTATGCTTACAAATCCTAACACTTTAGGTTTATTTGAAGAGAATATCCTTACTATAAGCGATATTATTCATAGAAAAGGAGGACTTCTTTATTATGATGGAGCTAATTTTAATCCTCTTTTAGGTATAACAAAACCATCGCTTATGGGTTTTGATCTAGTTCACCTTAATTTGCATAAGACTTTTTCTACGCCTCATGGTTGTGGAGGTCCAGGTGCTGGTGTGGTAGGGGTTGGTGAGATTTTGGAAGATTTTCTACCGATGCCATTAGTTAAGAAAGAGGATAATAAATTTTATTTTGATTATAAAGTAAAGAATTCTATTGGTCGCCTAAGAAGTTTTCATGGTAATTTTGGAGTTTTAATAAGAGCTTATGCTTATATTTTACGTTTAGGTGGAGATGGTCTCTTGCGAGTAGCTCAAAATTCAACTCTTTCTGCTAATTACATAAAGGAAGAGTTAAAAAAACATTATCAAGTAGCTTTTTCTAAAAAATGTATGCATGAGGTAGTTTTTACTTGTCAAAATCAGAGAGAAAGAGGAGCATCGGCTTTAGATATAGCTAAGAGGTTAATTGATTTTGATATTCATCCTCCGACAATGTATTTCCCATTAATTGTTAAGGAAGCTTTAATGGTGGAACCAACAGAGACTGAAAGCAAACAAACTTTAGATTATTTTATCCAAACCATGATTGATATAGATAAAGAAATTAGCCTAGATTGTAATAAAGTTAAAACTTCTCCACATTCGGCGCCAGTAAAAAGAGTTGATGAGGTAAGAGCAGCAAGATTCCCTGATTTAAAATGGAAAAATCCTGGCGTCTAATTTTAGATCAAAAATGTGATGGCTATTATAACATGGCCCTTGACGAAGCCATATTGCTAAATTATAATTCTGTTAGAATTCCTACCTTAAGGATTTATGGCTGGGATAAGCCTTTTATTTCTTTAGGATATAATCAAAGTATTGAAAAAGTCTTAAATTTTAAGGAAGAACTTCCCTTTGTTAGGAGAATAACTGGTGGTTCAGCAATTCTTCATTACAAAGAGGTTACTTATAGTTTAGTTTGTTCCTTAGAAGATTTAAATTTATCCAAAGAGGTTAAAGCTTCCTATAGGAGAATTTGTTCTTTTTTAAAATGTTTTTATAGTCAATTAGGTTTGGAGGCATTTTTTGCTGGTGATTTAGATTTTAAGAATCAAGAGGTTAAAGAAAAATTAGGTAAGTATAAAAATTTTTGTTTTTCAAATTGGCAGCATTTAGATCTTTTAATCCAAGGTAAGAAAATTGGCGGTAATGCTCAACGGCGTAGAAAAAATATTATTTTTCAGCATGGCAGTATCCCCCAAGAAATAGATTTTTCTTATATTAGAAGAATAATAAAAGATTCAGGAGAACTTGAGGCTAAGACAACTTCTTTAAATGAATCTTTGGGTAAAGCTTTAGGTTTCGATTTATTAAGTTCACTTTTGCATTTAAGTTTTAAAACCACTTTTGGTGTAGAATTTAATCAAGGCAAACTATTGGATTTAGAGAAAGATAATATAGCTTTTCTTCTTAAGAATAAGTATAAAACAAAAGAGTGGAATAATAATAAAATTCTAGAAAATGTTTAAGAGTGTTCCTAAACCTCCTTGGTTGAATAAAAAAATTGTTCTTGGTTCTTGTCGTAAAGTCAAGAGTTTGTTAAGAGACTTATCTTTGCATAGTGTTTGTGAAGAGTCATCTTGCCCTAATATTTCAGAGTGTTTTTCTAATGGAGTGGCTACTTTTATGATTTTAGGTGATACCTGCACTAGAGATTGTGCATTTTGTGGAGTTAATAAGGGTAAGCCTTCTTTAGTTGATTTTGATGAGCCTGAGAGAATAAAAGAAGCAGTTAAAAGATTAAATTTAAATTATGTGGTGATAACTTCACCGACTCGAGATGATCTTGATGATGGAGGGGTAGGAGTTTTTTGTCAAACAGTAGAAGCAGTAAAGAGCATAGGCCCAGAGATAAGAGTAGAGATTTTAATTCCTGATTTTAAAGGTAGGGTAGATTTGATTGAAAGAATAGCTAAGTCTAGGGCTAATGTTATTAGTCATAATATTGAAACTATTGCTTCTTTATATATAAAGGTAAGAAAAGAATCTGAATATAAGAGATCATTAAAAGTTTTAAAGTTGATTAAAAAAAATAATAAGGGAACCTTTACTAAATCTGGCCTTATGTTAGGGTTAGGTGAAGAAGAAGATCAAGTTATCCAGACATTAATGGATATTAAAAGAGTAGATTGCGATTTTTTAACTTTGGGACAATATTTACCGCCGTCTTTAAATCATTATTCTTTAAAAGAATATGTTCACCCTGATAAATTTAATTATTTTGAAAGTTATGCTCGAAAAATTGGATTTCGTGGAGTAAAAAGCGCACCTTATGTTCGTTCTTCATATCTAGCCCACTCTTTTTTTAAGGATGAAGGATGAAGGGGGAAACGAAAAAATCAGAATTTTGTTTTATACTTCTACCTTTTCCCTTCATCCTGCTTCCTTAAATTATATACAATATATAGTAGTATATATAGATATATACAAGATATGGAAAATTATAGCATATTATAGTAAATTATTCTTGACATTAGTAAACAAAAATATTTTAATAGAGGTATAACATAATTATACAAAATGAGGAAAAAAAGAATGCCAAGATTAATGAGTGTCGAAGAGTTAGCCGATTATTTAGGTTTGCAAAAACAGACTGTTTATAATTGGTTGCATAATAAAAAAATATCAGGAATTAAAATTGGTAAGGTATGGCGTTTTGATCGAAAGTATATTGATGATTGGTTGAGAAAGTGCGGTGGGAGCTAAGTATGCCAAAAACTAAAAAAGTTGGTTTGTATCTAGGAGTAAATTCTATAGGTGTAGCTGTAGTACAGGGCAAGGATATTCTTTCTTTGGAAAGATTTGAGTTTTCTTCTATAGAAGAAGTAGGAAATAAAATTACAAATGACGATATAAGATGGGAAGCTTTGATAAATAAGACTTTGAGAGAGGTTGATAGCCATGCTAAAGAGGTTTATATTTCTCTTGCCGATAAAGATTTTATTTTTAGATCTCTTGACATGCCTTTAATGAAGAAAAAAGATATAGAGTCGTCGTTAATCTATGAAGTAGAAAAATATATACCTTTTAAGATAGAGGAATTAGTTTGGGATTATGATTACGTTAATTTTTCAAAAGAAAGAAAAATTGGCCTTTCTTTTATCGGGATAAAAGAAGATAATTTTGAAAGAGTTAGGTCTATGTTATTTCGCCTGGAGCTTAAGGCAGCAGTAATTGAACCTTCTTGTCTATCTTTAGCTAGAGCTGTAAAATCTGTAAAGAAATTTTCTCAGTTTAACAATTTTGTAATCTTGGATTTTACTCAGGATGAAGCTTCTTTTACTTTTTTTCAACAAGATTTACCAGTGTTTAATCGTTATTTCGTTGTTCCTAAAAAAGAAGATAATATTGATTTAGATAATTTTATTGAAACAGTAAATTTTTCTTTTCAGTATTTTAAAAGAGAATTCAAAAATTATAAATTAGATAAGTTTATTGTAATTGGTGATTCAAATGTCGAAAAATTAGTTTCGTCTTTAAAAGAAGGATTGCAGATTGAGATAGAGTCTATTTCTTTTAATGATTTAACCAATAGAAGCGATAATAAGGTAGAAAGTATCAAAGCCTTAGGAATAGTAGGTTTGCAAGAATCTTCTTATAAATTTAAACCTAATTTAAGAAAAACTGAAGAGCGTTTGGTTTCTTCAGGAGGATTTTACCCAGCAGTTTCTTTAAAGGTGGGATTGCTTGGTTCTTTGGTAGCTGTGGGAATAGTTGGGATTATGTTTCTTTCTGTAATATTAGGAACTGAATTAGCAGCTAAAAAAACTATTTTAAAAAACAAGGAAAGCTCTGTTATTGTGCCAGAAGCTTTAAAGGTATTTACTTGGTCGGAGAGATTGGATATAGTACATAATGAAGAGGAAAGATTAAATACGTTAAAGAATGTTGCATCTTCTTTTATTCGTTTTTCTCCTTTTTTTGAAGAGTTGGCTATGAGTACAATACTTCCCAGTAAATTATGGCTTGGTAATTTAGATATTTTTAATTATCAGGGAGTAATAAAAGGGACATTGAGTGGATATGTTTTTCGTGATGATGATTACGAAGAAAGATTAGCTGTAGATGAGCTGATTTCTAATTTAAAGGAAAACAGAACAATGGGATTATTTTTTAATAAGGTGAGTCTTGAATTTTCAAATAGAGAATTATTAGATGGCTTTGAAGCTACTAAGTTTTCTATTGCTTTGGAGCAGTAAAATTTATGGACATAAAATCTTTATTACAATATAAAAATTTAATTGTTAGCTTAGTTATTATTATTATTGTTGGTATATTAGCTCAACTAATGTTTTCTTATTATTCTTTGCAAGAAAGTAGCGTAGATACAAAAAATAATGGATTAGAAGTAGGTAAGCAGGCTATAGATAGGTGGAGAGAGTTAAAAGGTGAGATTAATGAGTTAGATGATATTTTTTTAGCCAAAGATCCTTTAGCTATTAAAAAATTTGTAGAAGAAAAAGCTAATGCTTTTGATATTAAAATTATTTCTTTGAATACTTCTGATGAAGAAACAAATCTTTATTGGGAAATAACTGTTCAGTTAGGTATGGAATGTATTTATAAAGACTTTACTGCTTTCATTAAAAGCGTTGAGGAAAAAAGTATAATAGCTGAAGATATTAGAATAATAAGTGATAAGGGTAGCAATAGTGAAAAGATTAATTTAAAATTAAAGGGGTTTGTGCTTAAATAATGATAAAAATGGTTTTTACTCTTTTTTTAATATTCTTAGGTTTTTCAAGTTTTGTTTATTCCAAAAGTGAATACAGAGATCCTTTTGAGTCTTTATTACCACAAGTGGTAGAGCAAGATGAAGCAATGAGTTACCAAGAAGAGATCCCAAATGAGGTAGCAGATATTTTACCTGACTTAAATGTACAAGGTATTATTTTGAAGGGTAATTTTCCACAAGCAATAATTGATGGAGAAGTGTATAAAACTGGTGACAGTCTTAAAGATGTGAATGGGAAAATTTTTAGAATTGAAAAAGGAGCAGTATTCATTTCTTATGAAGAAAAAATATATAGAATTAAAATTCAGAAGAAGGAGGAAATATGAAAAAGATTTTTTTAATAGTTTTTTTGATTTTTATACTTTCGTGGAGTACAGGTTATTCTCGAGATAATATTTATGGTGACTATTTGTTTGGTAGCATGGATAAGAAAATATCTTTAGACTTGGAGAACGCAGCATTAGTCGATGTTTTAAAGATGCTTTCTCAACAAATTGGTCTTAATTTTATATCTACAGAAGCAGTAAGAGACAGGGGTATAACTTTATATATGGAAGAGGTTGGATTAAGAGAAGCAATGGATATAATTTTTAAGGCAAATAATCTTGCTTATGATTATTATACTGATTCTAATGTATTTGTAGTGAAAGAGCTAGGTAAACCAACTTTAGAGTTAAAAACTAAAGTTTATCAATTACAATATGTGAGAGTTAGATCTTCTAAAATGGAAAAGGAAGTTATAAATATGTTAGAAGATGGAGAGGAAGAACAAGAAAGTGACGATGCCCAAACAGGGATATTGGGCGCTGTAGAGTCAGTATTAACTGGATTTGGAAAGGTGACTGAAGATCCGATAACTAATTCTTTGATTGTTGTTGATGTACCGATTCAATTTGCAGTTATTGATAAAATTATAAGTGAGTTAGATATTCCTCCGGTTAAAATTTTGATTGAAGTAGAAATGATGGATGTTTCTAAGGCTCATCTTGACCAGATAGGAATGAATTTTGAGAATGGGGCATATGCTGCCTTAACTCCAGGGTCAAGAGAGACTCGTTTTCCTTGGGACAATAGGTTTTTTCATTCTGGAAGTGATGATACAGGTGGAGAAGAACCTTCGCTTTCAACATTAGATTTATCTGATTTTACAATGATAATGCAGTTCTTAACAGAGGATACCAAAACAAAATTTCTTGCTCGTCCAAAAATTCTTACTCTTGCTAATGAAACTGCAGAAGTTAATCTCACCTTGAATGAAGTAATTGGGCTTACTACTACTGCTAATGAGGATGGAACTGTAACTCAAGAAATAGAGAGGGATGATACAGGAACAAGTTTAAGAGTTACTCCTCAGGTAAATTTATCTACTGATGAAATTACTTTAGTTGTTGATGTGTTTAATAAGGAATCTTTAGATAGTAACATTGCGGTATCAGGGATGGATAGTGGTTTTGTAAAGAATGTTGAAGAGAGAAGTACTAAATCTATAGTTAGATTAAAAAATGGAGAAACGCTTCTTATTGGAGGGTTATTAAAGAAAGAAGAACGGGAAACTATTACAAAAATACCTTTTTTGGGTGATTTGCCTCTTATTGGAAGAGCTTTTCGTTATACAGAGCGACCTAAGACCGATAATATAAACAGAGAGCTTCTTGTTTTCCTAACACCACGTATTATGAGAAATGAACATCAACTAATTAAAAAAGCTAAAGTCATTGTTCGCGAGCAACAGAATTTTTCAAAAGAAAGTTCAATGAAAATTGCTTTAGATCGTTACAATAAATAAATTATAATCATTTGTAAAAATGGCAAGGTATAAACGATTAGGCGATATATTAATTTCTGAAGGGATTATTACTGAAAAGCAGCTTGAAGAGTCTATTGCTTTGCAAGCAAAGGAAGGTGGTAAGGTAGGGGAAGTTTTAATTAAGATGGGCTATGTAAGCGAAGAGCAAATAGTTATTGCTTTGAGTAAGCAATTAGCTATTCCCTATATTTCTGTAGCATCTGGTAAACTTATTCCTATACCTGATCAGAATTTAGAAACAATAATTCCACATGATTTTTCGATAAGAAATATTATCCTGCCACTTTCACGCAATCTTAATTCTTTAACTGTAGTAATGTTTGATCCTCTAGATTTAATACTTATTGATAATCTTAAAAAAATTACTAGTTGTGAGATAAATCCAGTTGTTTCTACTAAAGCAAATATTTTAAAAGCTATTCAAAATTTTTATGGAAAGGAAAAGATTTTTCGCGAAGCTATTGAAGCTGCTGGAGATAGCAGCTTTAATCAAGGAATAAAGGAGCTATCGTCGGAGGACACAGATTTAAGTTTAGATAAGTTAATCGCCCAAGCTGAAGAAGCACCAGTAGTTAAGTTGGTAGATCTTTTGATTAGACAAGCGATTGAAGAAGGTGCCTCTGACATACATTTAGAGCCTCATCGTAATAAATTAAGTTTAAGATATAGAGTTGATGGGGTTTTGTATGATATGCCTTCACCTTCGTCAGCGCTTTATTTACCAATTATTTCTCGAGTGAAAATCCTTTCTAAGATGGATATTGCTGAAAAACGTCTTCCTCAAGATGGTGGTTTTATGGTAAAGATGGGTAAGAGGCTTATAGATTTACGGGTTTCATCTTTGCCGACCATTTATGGCGAAAAGATTGTTTTAAGAATCCTTGATAAGAGTCGTATCCCGTTAAATTTAGCAAAGTTAGGGTTCTTACCTCAAGAATTGAAAATTATACGAAAAGGGCTAGATGCTTCCTATGGTCTTGTTTTTTTAACTGGGCCTACAGGATCAGGTAAATCAACCACACTTTATGCTGCCTTAAATGAGGTAAAGTCAGTAGCTAAAAATATTTTAACGGTTGAAGACCCAGTAGAATATCGAGTTGATGGAATAAATCAGGTTCAGGTTAAACCGGAGATTGGTTTAACGTTTGCTAATGCTTTAAGGTGTTTTCTAAGGCAGGATCCTGATATAATTTTAATAGGTGAGGTAAGAGATTTAGAAACTGCTGAGATGACTATAAGAGCTGCGCTTACAGGACATTTGGTGTTCTCTACTTTGCATACTAATGATGCTATGTCTACGATTAATAGATTAGTAGATATTGGTGTGCCTAATTATTTAGTTGTAGCTTCATTAAAGTTAATTATTGCTCAACGTTTGATAAGAAAGCTTTGTCCTGATTGCAAGGAGCCTTGTGAAGTTAAAGCTGGAGATATTCCACAAAATATTGTTTTAAATTCTCCAGTTATTTATAGAGCTAAAGGTTGTGAAAAATGTAATCTTATTGGTTATAAAGGAAGATCAGTAATTAATGAGGTCGTTTTGATTGATGAGGAAATTAGGGCAGCAATAAGCAAGGGCTTATCTTCTTCACAAATTATGGAAGTAGCTAGGAAAAAAGGAGCTTTAACCCTTTTAGAAAGTGGAATAAAAAGGGTTGAAGAAGGTATTACTTCTTTAGAAGAAGTTTTGTCAGTAGCTGCAGTATAGTGTAACTTAGAAGGGTAAGAATATTTACACAAAATAAATAAATTATGCCGAAATTTAAATGTACGACAAGAACAAAAGATAATAAAACTGTAAAAGAAGTTTTATTTTTGTCTTCTAAAGAGGAGGCTATCAATAATTTAAGAGCAAGGAATTTGTTTGTAATTTCCGTAATAGAAATTAAAGCAAAAAGTTCAGGTGGATTATTTTCTAGTCGTAAAGGTAAGAGGAATAAGATTAAGCCATACGATTTAGCATTTTTTGCGCGTAATCTTTCCACTACTCTTTCTAGCGGAGTAACTCTCCTGAGGAGTTTAGAAATTCTTTCTTATCAAAGTGAAAGCATCAAGCTTGAAAAAATATTAAAAGAATGTAGTGGATATATTAAAGAGGGGCTATCCTTGAGTGAGGCAATTATTAAATATCCTAAGATTTTTTCTCATCTTTGGAGAGGGCTTATTGAAGTAGGAGAAGCTTCGGGTAATCTTCCCTTTGTTTTAGAAAAATTAGCTGATTATTTAGAAATACGAATAAGTTTTGAAAGAAAGATCAAAGGAGCTCTCATCTATCCAATGATTCTTTTTTTTGTAGCAGTTGGAGCGGTGATTGTATTTTTTAAATTTATTTTACCTAAGTTCACTACTTTATTTGATCAGTTTGATATAGAATTACCTTTAGCTACAAAAATTCTTTTTGATATAAGTAGACTTTTTGAAAAACATTTCATTCTAATTTTATTTTTTATGGCAGTTGTAATTTTTGGATTTGTACTTTTTACAAAGAGACCAGAGACTAGAAAAACTTGGGATAAAATAAAATTAAAAATACCATTAATTGGCGATTTAGTATTTCTTGTTGTCCTAGAGCGCCTTACTTCTACTATTTTTATTCTCTTAGATAGCGGGTTACCTTTAATATATACCCTAGAGGTTGTTGCTCGCGGGACAGGTAATTCTGTTTTAGAAAAAAGCCTTCTTCAAGTAACCGATAGAGTAAGAGATGGAGCTTCTTTATCTGATGAATTTCGTAAATTAGATATTTTTCCTCTTTTGATTTCAGAAATGGCTAAAATTGGTGAAGAAACTGGAAGTATGCCTCAGGTTTTCAATAAGATAGCTGTTCATTACCAAAAGGATCTTTCGTCGCGTATAGAGCGTTTAATTTCTGCCTTTGAGCCAATTATGATTGTTCTTATCGGAGTGGTAATTGGAGGCATTGTTATTGCTTTGTTTCTACCTTTATTTAAACTTTCTACCTTAGGAGGGTAGATAGGGATATATTTTTCATTTTTGTTGATATAGAGATAAAGAGCGTGGTATAAAGAGGGCAGAGGAAATAGATAGAGAGTTTTAGGAGTATATGAAAAATCTAAACAAAAGGGAGGGACCAGATGAAAAGAAGAAAGGGATTTACACTTATGGAATTGATAATAGTAGTAATCATTATAGCTATTTTATCAGCTATAGGCGTTCCACAATTTTTTAAAGCAGCTGGAAAAGCAAAAGAAGGTGCAGCTAAAGCTAATTTACAGAACATAAGAAGAATGGAGTTGGCATATGAATCAATAACAGGCGCTTGGTTAGCTGTAAACTGTGCAAGAAATGTAGCATGTAGATTACAAGTGGATGCTGATAATGCTGATCGTGATAATAATCATACTACAGGTGTTGATTTACAGGTAGCGTTTACAGATGAAGAGTACCAGTATGTACGCTCCGGTAATGTTGTAACAGCTACTTCAAGTATACCTGCTCAGTACAAGACATTGACTGTTGATCTTACTACTGGTGCAACTAATTGGTAAGAGTAGGTGTTGAATGAGATTAAAATCAAAAAAATACAATAAGTATAGGGGCTTTACTCTTGTTGAGCTTGTGGTTGTAGTGATTATAGTTGGTATATTAGCAACTATAGGGGTAATTTCTTATTCCAAGGTTACAGTTAAAGCTAAAGCTAGTAAGGCTCAAAATGCTATTGGTTTAATTGCTCAGGCTGAAAAAATATTTCAAATTGATAATGGAAGTTATGCAAATATTACTTGGGCTCAGAGTGTTAATCCTATAGTAGGCAATTTGATAACAGGTATAGATCTTGCTAATATAGATGGTGATCCTGATTTTGATTATCGTGTAACCAATGCTGGTTCTGCTCAAGCAAGGAATACGGCAGTTTTAGGTACTTGTGCAGTTATAAGGCTTAATTTAGTAACAGGTGTTTGGACTATTCCTGCTTGTTATAGGTAGCAGAGTATGAATAGGAAAAGTTTTACTCTATTAGAATTAATGTTGGTAGTAGCAATTGTCGGTATACTTGCTACCTTTGCTGTTCCGGGTTATTTAGGAAGTAGGCGGCGTGCAGAAGGTCGACAGGCTTCAAGACAATTAAAATTACTTCAAGATGCCGAGAAGCTACAATTTTTAGAAGAGAATGCATATGCAGCTTGTGCTGGAATTACTGGAGCAGGTAGTTGTAATACTATATTAGAGCTTGAATTACCTAATGATGGTTGGACTTATAAGGTTATTTTAGCTGGTGGTACAAATGGTTTTGTTGCTACGGCTTCAAGTGGTAATTGGAGGCATTGTTATTGCTTTGTTTCTACCTTTATTTAAACTTTCTACCTTAGGAGGGTAGATAGGGATATATTTTTCATTTTTGTTGATATAGAGATAAAGAGCGTGGTATAAAGAGGGCAGAGGAAATAGATAGAGAGTTTTAGGAGTATATGAAAAATCTAAACAAAAGGGAGGGACCAGATGAAAAGAAGAAAGGGATTTACACTTATGGAATTGATAATAGTAGTAATCATTATAGCTATTTTATCAGCTATAGGCGTTCCACAATTTTTTAAAGCAGCTGGAAAAGCAAAAGAAGGTGCAGCTAAAGCTAATTTACAGAACATAAGAAGAATGGAGTTGGCATATGAATCAATAACAGGCGCTTGGTTAGCTGTAAACTGTGCAAGAAATGTAGCATGTAGATTACAAGTGGATGCTGATAATGCTGATCGTGATAATAATCATACTACAGGTGTTGATTTACAGGTAGCGTTTACAGATGAAGAGTACCAGTATGTACGCTCCGGTAATGTTGTAACAGCTACTTCAAGTATACCTGCTCAGTACAAGACATTGACTGTTGATCTTACTACTGGTGCAACTAATTGGTAAGAGTAGGTGTTGAATGAGATTAAAATCAAAAAAATACAATAAGTATAGGGGCTTTACTCTTGTTGAGCTTGTGGTTGTAGTGATTATAGTTGGTATATTAGCAACTATAGGGGTAATTTCTTATTCCAAGGTTACAGTTAAAGCTAAAGCTAGTAAGGCTCAAAATGCTATTGGTTTAATTGCTCAGGCTGAAAAAATATTTCAAATTGATAATGGAAGTTATGCAAATATTACTTGGGCTCAGAGTGTTAATCCTATAGTAGGCAATTTGATAACAGGTATAGATCTTGCTAATATAGATGGTGATCCTGATTTTGATTATCGTGTAACCAATGCTGGTTCTGCTCAAGCAAGGAATACGGCAGTTTTAGGTACTTGTGCAGTTATAAGGCTTAATTTAGTAACAGGTGTTTGGACTATTCCTGCTTGTTATAGGTAGCAGAGTATGAATAGGAAAAGTTTTACTCTATTAGAATTAATGTTGGTAGTAGCAATTGTCGGTATACTTGCTACCTTTGCTGTTCCGGGTTATTTAGGAAGTAGGCGGCGTGCAGAAGGTCGACAGGCTTCAAGACAATTAAAATTACTTCAAGATGCCGAGAAGCTACAATTTTTAGAAGAGAATGCATATGCAGCTTGTGCTGGAATTACTGGAGCAGGTAGTTGTAATACTATATTAGAGCTTGAATTACCTAATGATGGTTGGACTTATAAGGTTATTTTAGCTGGTGGTACAAATGGTTTTGTTGCTACGGCTTCAAAAGGAGTTGGTTTGTGTGTTTACACTATTACCGCTAACATGGCAAAACCAAATTTTAGTGCGGCTTGTTTGTACAAACCATAAAAGGAAAGTTGATGAATTACAATGGGTATAGGCATATTAAAAAGGGATTAATCATTGATAAGAAAAGTTTTACTTTATTAGAATTAATGTTGGTAGTAGCAATTGTCGGTATACTTGCTACCTTTGCTGTTCCTGGCTATTTAAGAGTAAAACGGGCTACTGAAGGTCGAAGTGCTTCAACTCAATTGAGATTAATCCAGGTTGCCGAAAAGATGGAAGTCTTAGAAACAAATTTATATGTAGCGTGTGCTGGATTTGCTAATTGTAATGCTTTGCTAGATCTTGACTTACCTGATGATGGTTGGACATATAGGGTTGTTTGCGCTGGAGGTTGTGCTGTTAATTTTACAGTTACAGCAACCGATAACGGTGGATCTGGATGTGTGTATACTATGAATAAAACGCTTCTTGATCCAACAGCTGCAAGTTGTGTTTTTATACCTTAAGGAGAGCTATAAAGTGAGAAAAGGAGTTACTTTAGTTGAAGTAGTTGTTAGCTCATTAATTTTGGCTATTGCCTTTGGTGGTTTGCTGTCTACTTTTGTAGCTGTAAGAAAATATATTACTAGGGCTAATAAGAGACTTATTGCTAGTGATTTGGTATCTCAGACCTTGAATGATCTCTATCGAGCGGTTAGGTCCGATGAGTGGGATGTGGGTGCTCCAGGGGGGACATATCCTTTACAAACTACTGCGCCAGGAGGAATCAATAATTATACTATCGATGGTTATAACTATAATGGCAATAGCTATTCAGTAAGTTCAGTTGCTGGTGCTGATTATCGTCAGGTAGATATAATCATAGATTATCAGTAAATTTTTAAAAATATTATTACTATGAGAAAGGCAATTACATTAGTTGAGCTTATTATTTCTATGACATTGTTTGGAGTAATTATTTTAGGAGCTGTTGCTTTTAATCTTTCCAGTGAGAAGTTTTTAAGTTCTTCAGAAAATAGTACTGAAGTATTGAATGATCTAACTTTTATTTTACAACATGTTCATAAAAGTTTTTTAGTAGCTACTGGAGATATTAATAATCAAGGTGTAGCTTTTTTGGTTAATACTGTTACTATACGTCAGGATTTAGACCTTAATGGAAATTCCCTAAATACTCCTGGGAATTATAGCGATGATCGGACTGTGGCGTATCGGTTTGCAGGGGGGCAAGTTACTTTTGATGTCTCAAAAGGAGGCGTTAGCAATCCTACTGTAGTACTCACTAATTTTTTTATTGATCTTGGTGCTCCCAATGCTTTTAGATTATCTTTAAATGTTCTTGATGGAGGTTTGGCAATATCTAATCTTACTTTAAGATTAGATCCTACCAATCCTGTTGTAGATCCGCGTACCAATCCCCAAGTTTCTACTATAGATGGTGCTGGTGGCCGTACAGTATATTTTTATTCTTTTAGTCATTCTTGGCAGTGATACAAGCATTTTTTTATGTTTTATAATTTAATTCTTTAATCAATCTTTTTGTAAAAAGATTTTTATAAGATTTTAAAATTTATTATAATGATTAAACGTAATAACCCTGATGAGTTTTTTAATTATTTAGAAGATACCTCTAATATTAGAGGTAAAGCTTCTTTACTTTATATCCCTCAAAATAATAGCGAAGTTATCAATTGCTTGAAAGATTGTTATGAGAAAAAAATCCCTATTACTTTATCTTCAGGCCATACTGGTACAACTGGAGGTTGTGTTCCGCAAGGAGGAGCAATTATTTCTTTAGAAAAGTTAAATAAAATTATTAACATTAATCAAGAGAAACAAACTGTTTGTACTCAGAGTGGTATAACTTTAGAGGATTTAGAAAACCAAATAAATAAAGTTAATTTAACCTTAAGGGCATCTCCCACTGAGAGTCTAGCTTTTGTTGGTGGAGCAATCGCAACCTCAGCTTCTGGGGTAAGAGGATTCGGTTATGGTTCAATAAGAAAATATGTAATAGGTCTAGAAGTTGCTCTGGCTAATGGAATGATAATCAATATAAAGAGAGGAGAAATTATTGCTAAAGGAAGATATTTTGATTTTATCTATGAAACCAAACATTTTAAATTCACTATTCCTTCTTATAGATTACCAGAGGTTAAATCTCAAGCTGGTTATTATGCTAATGATAATATGGATTTAATTGATTTGTTTATTGGCAGTGAAGGGACTCTAGGGGTTGTTGTTTCTTGTGAATTAAACTTACAGAAGGTTGCTTTTAATATTTTTGATGGGTTAATATTCTTTCCTCAAGAGGTTAATGCTCTTGATTTTGTTGAAGAAGTAAAGAATTTAAAAAGAAGAGGAGAATTAAAACCAGCTTCGTTAGAGTTCTTTGATAAAAATGCATTAGAATTTTTAAAAAAGGAGTACTCTTTTATACCCGATTCTGGAGCTGCAGTTTATTTTGAGCAGGAAGTCGATAATCAGCCTCATTTTGAAAAACTTTTTTTTCAGTGGCAAGGATTGATTGAGGAAAATAAAGCTTCTTTAGACAAGAGCATTATCGCTGATACTCCTAGTCAGAGAAAACGAGTCTTTGATTTTCGACATAAGTTGCCTCAGATGATTAATGAATTTTTAAGAAGTAATAGCCAAACTAAGGTTGCTAGTGATATTGCAGTACCTGATAATCAGTTTAGTCAAATGTATCAGTTTTATAAAAAGATAGCTATAGAAGCTAAAATAAAATATGTAAATTTTGGTCATATTGGAGAGTCACACCTTCATTTTAATTTTTTACCATTGAATGATCAAGAGAATAGAAAAGCTAAAGAATATCTTAAAAAGCTTTGTCAGAAGGCAGTGTCTTTAGGGGGTACGGTTTCTGCTGAACATGGCATTGGCAAGATAAAGAAACCTTTTTTAAAAATTATGTATAAAGAGTCAGAAATTAAAGAAATGGTTGCTGTGAAGAGATATTTTGATCCTGCATGTCTACTAGGTAAGGATAATATTTTTGATAAAGAGCTGCTTATTTCTTTTGGTTCTGATTATTGATTAACATTTGTTAATTACAAATTTAAGTTTCCTTCCTTTTTTCATCAAAATAGTCCAAATCTGTTAAAGGTAATATTACTGAAGTAGCAATATTTGTTAAGTGAGCAGTGATGCGTTTAAAGTATCGAGCTATAAGAGCTAAACAAACAGCTTCGTTTACAGTGAAATTGCTTTTGGCTAATTTTTGAATAATTTGGTCACAGCGCGTAGTAATTTTAGTTTTATATTCCCAAGCTTTAGCTGCTTTAGTTTCATCAGACTCTATAAAAGCTTTTGTTGTTTCTTTAAAAAGTTCAGATATTTCGTCTTCAACGCTATTAAAAAGTTCCTTGTATTTTTTCTTATCAAGTGGCTCCTCTATCATTGTAGTTACTTCATAAAGATTTTTAGCATAATCGCCTAATCGTTCAGCATCTTTTACCACGCTCATAAGAAGTAGGCAAGTCGGCACATCTTTTGAAGGTTGAAGTGATAAGTGTTCAATTACTCGTTTTCTAATATCTTTTTGAAGATCATTAACTCGTTTGTCTATGTTGTAGACATTATTTTCTAAACCAGGTTCATCTTTGTTATCAATTAATTTTTTGCACACTGCATCAAACATTATTTGAGTATCATCAAGCATATTCTTAAAGTTCTCTAATACTTGTTTTAAGAAATCTTTTCCTTTCCAAAATTGTAATAGATTTTCAAACATAAATACCTCCTTTTATTTCAATATTTTGAATCCAAAAATAAATAATGCTGGAATTATAAAAAATACAATTAAAGTATAAAATAAGGCATAGCGGCGTTTTTTATAAGCTAAATTACCGAGTTTTTCTGATAAAATTATCGGGATTTTCCTTAATATTGTTATTGGGTATATGCAGATAAGACCAATCATGTTGAAGAGAAAGTGAACAAAAGCTACAGTTAAAGCAGCAATGTTCCCAGTAGCAAATGATGCTAAGATGGCAGTTACAGTTGTTCCAATATTTGCTCCCATTATTAAAGGGTACATTGTATCAAGCGTTAAGAGTCCAGCGGCGATAAGAGGAATCATTAGAGCAATGGTTATTGAGCTGCTTTGAATTATAGCTGTAAAAAAGGTAGCAGCAAAAATAGCTAGTATTCCGTGTTTGCCAATTACATTATTAAGAACAATTTCGGCTCTTTTTGCTACCATAGTCCGCATTAGTTTTACGATATAATATAGAGCAGCGAATAAGATTGCTAGTGAAGCGATTAACATTAAGCTATAAGTTATTCCAGGCGAAACTTTTAATTTTAGAATCAAGATTTCTATAAAGTTTACTATTGGTTCTGTGGCTGCTTTAATTGGACTGGTAAATTTGATTCCGCCAATATTAACGAAAGTACTACTCATCCACGCACCTATTTTGCTTAGAATTCCAGTGGCCATTTCAAGTGGAAAAATTATAGCAACGCACATTATTTTAAAGAAACCGTCAAGAGTACCACCACTTACAGCTCTTCTAAATTCTTCACGTCGTCCGATATGCCCTAATGATATTAGCATTCCAGTTACAGTAGTTCCGATGTTTGCTCCCATTACTATTGGAATAGCATTTGAAATAGTAATTACTCCTGAACCGACCATTCCCACCACAATAGAAGTAGTGGTTGATGAGCTTTGAACAATGCTAGTAGCTAGAATTCCAATGAATAGGCCAACAAAGGGGTTAGAAGTAGTTTTAATTAGGTTCTCAGCAAATTCTTTGCCAAAACCCTTAAAAGCAATTCCCATAAGGCCAATACTTACCAAGAAGAGATAAACAAAACCAAGAACTAAAATAATCTTGAATAAGGATTTGATTTTTTCGTTATGCATAGATTTATTGAGGAAGGTTTAAGATACTTCAGGTACTTCGTACCTTCAGTATTAATTCGGCTAAACATTTTTTAGTAAAAAAACGTAAACCTCATTAAATTATATACAGAAAAAGGAATCATTGCAAGAAATTTATTTTTAACGTATAATTAATGAAACTTGTACTTTTAAAATGAAGTAGATAAAGTGTATAGGTGAATTAATCCTGAGCGAAGGGAGCCGAAGGATCTTAACTAGCTATGAATAAAAATAAAGAACTATTAGCTCTTCTTAAGGAAAAATCTTTTCTTAAGAAAAAAATTACATTGTCATCTGGAAAAATTAGCAATTTTTATATTGATGTGCGAAAAGTAAGTTTAAGCCCAGAGGGAGTGTATTTAATCTCTCATCTTATTTTCAATCTCCTAAGAAATAAGAAAATTACTGCAATTGGCGGACCTACTTTAGGTGCTGATCCTATTGTTAGTGGAGTTTGTTATCTAGCTTATAAAAATAAGAAAAAGCTAAAAGGTTTCCTTGTTCGAAAATTACCTAAAAAACATGGGCGCCAAAAATTAATTGAAGGACAAGTTTTAACTTCCAAAGACAGGGTGGTTATAGTCGATGATGTGGCTACTAGTGGATCTTCTTTAATCAAGACTATAGAAGTTTTGAAAAAAGAAAAAATAAAAGTAGTAGCAGCAATGAGTGTTGTCGATAGAGAGGAGGGTGCAAGAGAGGCTCTCACTCGTTACAAGTGTCCCCTAATTTCTCTTTTCACTAAGAGAGACTTCTTAAATAAATCTCGTTAGACATTAGTTAAAGATATGTTGAGTGGATTTTATTCTACGTCTTATCTTCGAAAAATCAGCAGGCTACGCCCCGCCAGGGCGGGGCTATTTTTCTCAGCTAATCCGCAGAACAAAATCCACTTTACCCTTCTCTCTTTGTCCTTTATCCTTTTATTAAGCGGATGTGTTACTACAGAGTATAATGTTGGTACTGGCAAACAAGATGTTTACTTTTATTCTACTGAAAGTGAAATTGCTATGGGCCAAAATATTGCTAAGAAGATTTATCAGGAGTTTAAGCTTTCTAATAGTCCTGATGACATTCAGAGGATTAACCAAATAGCTAAAAGAATAACAGATGTATTAGATCGAAGAGAATTGAGTTATTACTTTTATATAATTGAAGAAGACCAAGAGGGAAAATCGCAGGTAAATGCTTTTAGCCTTCCTGGAGGGTATTCTTATATATTTAGTGGATTATTAGATATCCTAGACAATGATGATCAATTAGCTTTTATACTTGCTCATGAAATGGGCCATATCGTTAGTCGTCATCATATGAAACGTTTACAAGCAGCTATGGGTTATAATCTTTTAACTGTGGTATCTTCTGCTTCAGGAGCTTCTTCGGAATTTCGAAGAGGTCTTTCTTTTGCTCTTTTTCAGATTTTAGCTGGGTATTCTCGGGAAGATGAATTTAATGCTGATGAATTAGCAGTTAAATATTGTAAACTCGCTGGATTTGACCCTATTGCAGGAATAGAAGTTTTGGAGAAGCTTTATAAGGAAAGTAAAAAAACAATACGTCCTTTATCTTATTTTAAAACTCATCCTTATCCTGCTCAGAGGATAAGGCATATTAAAGAAACCTTGCAGCTTCCTTTAGGTACTGACGACTATATAAACTAATCATGGCCTGCCATACGAAGCCTGCTTCTATGAAGTTCTTTCAAAATGACGAAGTATGGCGGAGAGAGGGAGCCTGACTACGCTCTTCGAGCTTCGTCAGGTAAAATTCTTTTTTTCAAAAGTGCCTTCTTTATGACGAAGTATGGCGGAGAGAGGGAGATTCGTTACTTGTCTTTGGCTGAAAGCCAAAGAGTCCGAAGGACAAAAGCAAGTACCGAAAATGTATTAGGCTTTGTCTTTATGATGGCCAAACTTTGTTTCACTTACTTGGCAAATAACAAAAAACTACGGAGAGAGGGAGATTCGAACTCCCGGTCCACTTATTAAGTAGACATCCGATTTCGAATCGGACGCATTCAACCAGACTCTGCCATCTCTCCAAAAATTTAGGGAGTTAATTTTTGGATATCGAATCCACCGATAGTGGATGAGATATTTTAGTTGATGCCGAAGGAGAGATTTGAACTCTCATGAGCTTGCGCTCACAGCGCCCTGAACGCTGCGTGTCTGCCAATTTCACCACTTCGGCTAATTATTTGTACAAAGTTAAGTTTTACTATATAAACTATATAACCAATTTTATTAGCTTTGTCAACTAATTATCATATGTTATAATTTTATTTATGGGCATAGTATCATTAGCAGTTATTAAAATTTTTTTAGTGGCTTTGTTAGGGTTCTATCTTTATCGAAAAAATTTTATCAAAGAGAATAATCTGAAGTTTTTGATTTTTTTTGTAATAAATTTTGCTTTCCCATTTTTAATATTTTCCAATCTTATTGAGAATTCTTCTGTAGTTCTAACACATTCTTTGGGAAAATTTATTGCAATAAGCATAGGTATTTTTTTGCTAGGCTATATTTTAGGCCTTATTGCTTCTTTTAAAAGAAACCATGAATTTAGGGGTGAGTTCATTAGTTTGGTAAGTTTTCAGAATGGAGGGTATTTACCTATAAATATTGCGTTTTTTCTTTTTCCACCAGGCTTACGAGAGAAATTTTTTGTTTTTACTTTTCTTTACCTTTTTGGTTTTAATATTATTATGTGGTCAATAGGAAGTTCATTTGTTTTTAAAGGTAATATGGGAAAATTTAAATTAAAGAGTCTTTTTTTTCCACCAATAATTAGTACAATTATAAGTTTAATTTTTATTTATCTAGGGCTTGCTAAATTTATTCCAAGATTAGTAATTTCACCTTTAAGAATAGTTGGTGAAACTAGTTTTGTTCTTTCAGCGATAATTTTAGGTTGTTGGCTAGCTAAAATAAAAGCCAAAGGACTCATAGGGAGATCAATCATTGTAAGTGAGGCTATAGGTTTAAAATTGATAATACTACCTTTATTTGTTTTTATAGTGGTAGTAACTTTTAAGATCTATTCGTTATTAGGATTATTTATAGTTTTACAGGCTGCTATGCCTTCAGCAGTTTCTTTACCAATTGTAGCTAATCTGAATAATGCCGATAGTGAATTTGTTTCCCAAGGGGTATTTCTTACTCATATTTTGAGTATATTTACTATTCCCTTGTGGGTGGGTTTGTATTTAAAGGTATCAGGATTTATTTTTTAATATGAGTAAAGTAATAACCACAAATAGAAAAGCTAGACGCGATTATCAAATCGTTGAAGTTTATGAGGCAGGTATAGAACTCAAAGGTAATGAGGTTAAATCTTTGCGGATTAGAGGGTGTACCCTGGATGATAGTTTTGCTCGGATAGAACGAGGAGAATTATTTTTATATAATGTGCATATTCCTGAGTTTGAGAAAAGTTCATATTTTAAAACTGAGCCAAAAAGAACAAGAAAGCTGCTTGTTCATAAGAAAGAAATTAAAAAGTTGGCAGGTACCATTGCACAAAAAGGGCTTACCCTTATTCCGACTAAGGTTTATCTTAATGATCGAGGGAAGATTAAAGTCGAAATTGCTTTAGCTCGAGGAAAACATACTTTTGATAAAAGGAAGAAGCTTAAAGATGATATAACTAATAGAGAAGTCCAAAGAGCTTTAAAAAGATTTAATAGAGGTTAATAAAAATATTGTTTTCAATTTTTTAATGGTATAATTTGGTATTATAAAATATAAAATATAAAATATAAAATTTAGTTGGGGAATAAAATGAAAGAAATGATAAATGTAGCGATTGATGCGGCAAAAGAAGCTGGTATTTTTTTATTGAATAATTTTGGCAAAATTACTACAATTGAGAAAAAAGGTGATAGAAATTTTGCAACTAATCTAGACAAAGAAGCTGAAGTGATGGTTTTGGATAAAATTAGGACAAAATTCCCTAGTCATGGGATTATTGCTGAAGAAAGTGGCAAAAGTAACCCTGACAGAGAGTATCTATGGATAGTTGACCCGCTTGATGGAACCCATAATTTTATGCGTAATATAGATATTTTTGGAGTTTCTATAGGCATAGTACGAGGAGAAGAGTTTGTTGGGGGAGTGATTTATATGCCTAAAGAAGATGAATTATACGTAGGTCAAAAGGGCGCAGGAGCTTATAAAAATAATGAAAAGATTAAAGTTTCTTCTAATGAAAAATTAGAAGATTGTTCAATCGCTTTTGATTCCAGTATAAGATATTCTCCAGAAGTTATGCTTAAAGTTTTAGGAGATTTAGCAGATAAGGTTTTTAATTTAAGAATGTTTGGTTCTTCAGTCCGCCATTTATCTTATCTTGCTGAAGGAATACTTGATTTTGTTGTAGAATTCCATGATCGACCTTGGGATTTTGCCGGAGGGGTGTCCATAATAGAAGAGGCCGGAGGTAAATTAACTAATCTTAACGGGGGTCGATTAACCTATAAAAATATTGGGTATATTGCTTCTAATTTTCTTACTCATTCTAAAGTAGAGGAAATTGTTAGGAAAGGTATGATTAAAATATAGAGCTTTTTTAAAGCTTATGTTGACATAAATATGAAGAGTATGGTAAACTTGCATTGGAAGGGAAAAGGGGGTTAAAATAGAAGATTGTAATCACAAGTGCGACAATTAGAGGGTAAAAAAAAATGCCCCATAGCTCTCAAAATCTGTTATTTTGTAAGGTAACGAAACCAACAAAAAACAGGAGGGCCTATGGAGCAATTGGATTGTATCACTAAAAGGGGCAAATATAAACACTTAACAGAAAAAAATCGATATAAGTTGGAGGGATGTTTAGAAAGCAAATTACCGGTAAGAGAGATAGCTATAAGGCTCAATAGCCATCCAGCAACGATCTATCGAGAAATCAAGCGTGGTTCGACTGTAAGGCTAAAGTCAGACTTAACAGAGTATACAGTATATAGAGCCAATGTGGCTCAACGTGATTATGAATCCAGGGTAACCAATAGAGAACGTTCATTAAAAATCGGCAAAGACAAAGGGTTAGAAAGATATATTCGTAAAAGAATATTAAAAGGTAAGTGTTCTCCAGATGTGGTTATCGGAGAGATAAAGA
>Ga0208279_1000547_pt1 | contig 28563 bp, 21 predicted proteins | sample AntAceMetag02UKM_FD_184766 | JGI IMG/M metagenome (GOLD analysis project Ga0208279, IMG submission 184766) | Saline lake microbial communities from Ace Lake, Antarctica - Antarctic Ace Lake Metagenome 02UKM (SPAdes) (version 2) | ecosystem: Environmental > Aquatic > Non-marine Saline and... | reverse complement strand
TGATGACGGCACCCTCGGTCAACTCGCTGAGAAGGGTCGGTCGGGGCTTGATCTCCGCACGTCCGGCGTCTATGCGCGAGATTTGCAGGATGTCCTCCACCAGCCCGACCAGGTGGTCCGTCTCCTGCGCCAGTGTGTCCAGGTACTGCTCCCGCTTCTCTGGCCTCCGCCGCATCAGGTGTACGTACAACTTGATCGTCGTGATCGGCGTGCGCAGTTCGTGGGAGATGTTGGTGGTGAAGCGGGACTTCATCCGGTTCAGCGTCTTGAGGTGGCTGACGTCGTGGACCGCTACCACTGCCGCCGCCTCTTCTAATCCCGGCTCCGAGATCGGCGCCGCTTTCAGTTCCAGGTCCAGCCCGGTCAGTTCCAGCACCGCCTCCGGCTGCTCTTCTACGCGCCGGGCCAGTTCCCGGGCCGTCTTTCGCAGCCGGGCCGCATCCTCCGGCGAGAGGGTGCGGGTGAGCCAGGTTTCGGCGACCGGGTTGGCCTGGATGATCTCGCCCTGTCCGTCGGTGACGATGATGCCGTCGGAGGTGCTGTGGAGGATCGCGTCCAGGCGGGCGTACTGGGCCTGGAGTTGGGCGGTGCGCTCTTGCACCCGCTGCTCCAATCGCTCGGCGTGGCTGCGCAGTTCCTGGTATAGCCGGGCGTTCTCGAGGGCGATCGCCGCCGCGTGGGCAAAGTCGCCCAGGAGATGAACTGCGTTCTGATCATAAAAGCCAGGGGAGGTTTTCTCTATGGTCAGGTAGCCGATCAAATCGCCCCTCACGAAGAGCGGAGCTCCGACCCAGGAGCGGAACGTTTGCCAGTCCCCCACCCTCTCATAACGCTCATCGGTGTGGGAATCGTGGACCACCACTGGCTGCCTGGTCTCCCTCATCTCTTGTATGAGTTTGTTGTCCTTCGCATCGAAGCCGTTCCACATGGCCTGGTCGTGGATGACAGGACCCCGTCCGGCTATCATCTTTTCCCTTCCATCGGGGGCGATGACCTTTATGGCTGCAGTATCGTAGTCAATGACTGTGCCTAACTGGTCAAGCATGATCTCGAAAACCTGGTCTTGCTCCAGAGTTGAAAGAGTGGCCAGGTTCACCTGACGCAGGGCAGCCATCTCCTCGGCGCGTCTTTGACTCTCCTGAAAGAGCCGGGCATTCTCAATGGCCACGGCCACCTGGTCGGCGATGGTGGAGAGCAGCAGTTGTTCCTTCTCACCGTAGGCGCGGGGGCGGTACGCCTGCACGGAGATGACCCCTAGCAGTCGTTCGCCAACCAACATCGGTACCCCCAGCCAGGATGCGGGAGATTTCATGGTTCCCCATACCGCCGGTGGCGGCAGGTGATCCTGCTCCTGTTCGTAGTCTCGGACGAGCAGAGGTTTCCTCTCGGTGACGACGAGGGAACTCAATCCGGTGCCGAGGGGGCTTCGGCGCGGCGGCTCCCGGCCCCCTTCGTCCACCTGGAGGCGGAAGTCCAGTTCGTCGGTTTCTTCGTCGTAGAGGGCGATGAAGAAAGCGTCGGCCTGAAAGATGGGAGCGATCTCCTGGTATACCGTCTCCATCAGGTCATCCAGGTGCAAAGTGGCGCTGACCGCACTTCCGATGCGGTTGACGACCGTCAGCCGCTCGCTCCTACTCTGCGCCTCCTCGTACAGGCGGGCGTTGCGGATGGCGGTGGCGGCCTGGGTGGCGAACAGGCTCAGTAGTTCGGAGTCGGCCGGGGAGAAGGTACGCGGCGGATAGGCCAGGACTTCCAGGACGCCCAAGAATTCCTCACCCCAGCGGACCGGCACACCTATGATCGCTGTGAAAGGGTGGTCCCTCCAGGTGGCAGCCTGCCCCTCCCAGTGCTGGTAGTCGTCCACGATGAGCGGTTCGCCAGTCTCCAGGACTCTGCCGGAGATGCCCTCACCCCGCCGGGTGACGGTTTTGTCGGGTATCGGATCGATACCTATGGACGTGGTCCACTCTAGCACGTCTTGATCTGGCTGGTAGAGGTCAATGCCTCCCGCGGTACCCCCCAGCAGTTCGACGGACCGCGAGACGATGGAGTGGAGCAGGGCGTCCAGGTCCAACTGGGCGATGAGTTCCAGCCCCACCTGGCGCAGCGCCTCCAACTGGGCCGTGCGCTGCCGGATCTTCTCCTCCGCCCGCACCCGCTCAGTGATGTCGCGCATCGTGCCCCGGAAGCCGGCGAGGTTCCCCTCAGTGTCCCGGATCGGGGCGGTGGTGATCTCACAGGGAAAGGTGGAGCCGTCCTTCCGGTTTGCCTGATAGGTGCGCGGCTCGACAGGTTGTCCCTGCGCGATTGCGGCCAGGGCTTCCCGAGCCCGATCGATTTCCCCCTCGGCCAGCGTTTGGGGCATCCGCATGCCCCTGGCAAACTCTTCCTCCGTGTAGCCGAAGGCTTCGAAGACCTCCCGGTTGGCGTAGGTCAAGTTAAGATCGGCATCCATTTCATAGATCATATCCGGCAACAGTTCGGCCATCTCCCGGAAGCGCGTCTCGCTTGCCTGCAGCGCGGACTGGCGGGACTGGATGGCCTGGCTCATGCGCTCGAAATCCGTGACCAGCGCGCCGATCTCGGCAAAGGCGGCCGGGATAGCGGCCAGCGCTGCGCCCTGGGCAAAGTCGCCAGCGGCCAGGGCATCGGCTCCCTGACCGAGGCGGGCCAGCGGGGCGATGACGTGGTGCCTTAACTGCTGCCTGAGGTACAATATCAGGCCCAGCCAGACGGCTGACGCGAGCAAGAGGGCTATACTTATTGCTCCCACGTAGGGGCCATAGACGACGTACAGGGGCACCTGCGCGACGATGACCCACCCGGTCCATTTCACCTGGGCGGCGCTGCCCAGGACGAAGGTTCCATCGGTGGAGTAGAGTGAGACTGCCTCACCGGTCAGGCCGCGTTGCACGATCTCCATATCGCCCACGTTGGCCTGCTGGGCGACCAGGTTGGGCTGGGGGTGGGCCAGCAATGTGCCGGAACGGTCGGTGACGAAAATGATGTTGTGGCCCGGCTCATCAAGCCCGGCCGCGATGGCCTGTTGCAGTTCTCCCAGGTTGAGTTCGCCGACCATCAGGCCGCCGTCGGTGAGCGGCCAGGCTATGTAGACGGCTGGCTGTCCGGTGCGCGGCGAGGTGAAGGGCTGGGAGATCGTGGCGCCGGTCTGCGCTCTGGCCTGATGGAAGTACGGCTGGCCTGACATGTCCAGCCCCTCGTAACGTAGGTCGGGCGGCGACAGCACGGTGACGATGCCGCTTTCGTCCAGCCGGTAGAGGGTGTCAAAGTACTCGTACGCCTGCCAGGTGGCCTGCATATAGGGCGCCAATTCTTCTGGCGTGGCCGTCTCCGCCATCCGGGCTGCAGCGCCCAACACCCGGCTGGCGTGCTCCAGATAGTCGTCGACCGTGTGAGCCGTGGAGCGGGCCATTTGCAGTTGCCGGGTTCCGAGGTTGCGTCCCCATAGGTAGCCGGCCAGCCCGACCGCCAGCAGGGTCACGACCAGCGAGGGCAGGAGCATGCGCAGGAGCAACAGGCGCAATAGCACCCTATCTAACGGGCGAGGTTTGGGTTGCTTCATCGGTCTGCCTCTTATGTTATACTCAGGTTACTACTCAGGGGTACTCAGATTTACCTTCCCGAAAGCTCCAACGGGCCGAATTTTGTCAAGATTCTGGTCATGTGACAGATTTGGGTCTATGTGACAGTTAACTTTTAGCTTTCGGGAAGGTAGCCTGAGCAGTTACCTACTCTGGTTCTTCCGGTTCCAGCGCAGCCAGGGTCACAAACTGCCCGTCCTGGACGGTGAGCAAGAAATTGGGGCGCACCGCGTCGCCGTATTTGTCCAGCGAGATGGATCCGATCAGTCCCTCGAAATCCTGGGTCTCCAGCAATGCCTGGGGCAGCCCCTCGGCCTGGCCGCCCGTCTTTTCCAGGGCCGCCGCCAGGACGAGTGTGGCCTCGTAAGCCTGGGCGGCGGCGAAGGAGGGCGCGCGACCAAAGCGGGCCTGGTAGTGGGCCTTGAATTCCAGAAAAGCGGACTTCTGGCTGTTCGAGTCATAGTGCATCACGATTTCGATCTCCTCCACCGCCTGTCCACCGTTCTGGGGCAGTGCCTCGGTTTGCGCCCAGCTGGAAGCAAATAGGGGCATCTGCCAGCCGCTGAGCCGGGTCTGCTGGGCGATGAGGGCGGTGTCGAGGGCCGAGGCGATGATGAGCAGCCCGTCTGGGCCAGTGGCCTGGAGTTCGGCCACCAGCGGCGCGAAGTCCGGCTCCCCGGCCGAGGAAAAAGCCGCCTCGCCGGTCACCTGGCCGCCCAGGGCGCGGTAGGCTTCGGCGAAGGCGGTCCAGAAGGTTTTGGTATAGGCGGCGTTGTCGGTGTCGTAGATAGCGGCTATGCGAGACATGCCGTGATGCTGGTAGATGTGCCGGGCCAGTGTGCGTGCCTCCAATGAGTTGTCGGGGTTAAGGCGGAAAAAGTGATCGTCCATGCCGCTCAGGTCGGGGGTCGAGGTGGTGGGGCTGAGGAGTACCACGCCTGCCTCCTCGGTCACTGCCAGGGCGGCCATGCTCTGTCCGCTGGTCATGTGGCCGATGATGGCCAGCACGCCGGCGTCAATCAATTCCCGGTCGGCGGCCTGTGCGCCCTCGGGTGTGCCCAGGTCGTCGCGCACCAGCAGTTCGATGGGGCGACCGGCGATGCCGTCCGCAACGTTGAGCGTCTCCACGGCCAGTTGTGCCCCGTCCCGCCCGTGCAGGCCCAGGTCGGCGTTTTTGCCGCTCAGTTCGCCGGCAAAGCCGACCAGGATCGGCTCCCGGCTGGCGCAGCCGCTCAGCAAACCGGCCCCGATGACGGCGGCGCATAGCCACCCGTTTACGGACGTCTTGCTTTTCATAGCCGTCACTCCCTTTGGTCTGGCTCTATGTTCGGCAAGGTCTCCGACCGCCGCCGAAAGGTGCTCGGTCAGAGACCTCGCCCAACGGGCGCTGCCACTCGGGCTCGGTCGGAGACCTCGCCCAACGGGCGCTGCCACTCAGGTCTGGCTTAATTATAGACCTGACGGCTTGATTTGTCCACTTCTGTACCCTGGTCTATAATCTGGTGCTGGATGCTTGGTATTAGATACTGGGTATTGGATATTGGGTATTGGGTATTGGGTATTGGAGGTTGTCTGTGGGCGAAAGGGCAGAGGTGAAGCGTACGGGCTGCGGCCAGGTGATAGTGATCGGTTCGATGCTTCTGTGGTTGGGCGCGGTATTGGTCGGAGTGATGTTCTTGATGGATAGCGCGTCGGGCGTGGCGGGCACGGCCGCCATTGCCGTCGCCGCTGTGGTACTGCTGTTGCCCTTCGTCGGTGTGGCACTGCTCACCCGCCGTCGGGCTGGCTGGGAGGCGACGGCCGCTGCTGCCTCGGGATTTGTGACCACCGCTGGCTATTTCCTGCTCGACGTGGCGATGCGGGCTATGTCTCTTGAAGGTTCTATCCCTGCCGCGCCCCTTTCCCTCCAGGCTGGGGGAGCCTTACGGTTGAGTGTCCTCTTCCCCTACGCGCTGCTAGCCGCCTGGCTGGCCCCGCGCCTGGCGGGGGCAGCCAGGCGTCGCCTGTGGGAATGGCTGGGGCTGAACCGCTTCGACCTGCCGACTTTGTTGCTCTCGCTGGCTGTAGCAGCGCTGGTGACCGTCCCCTGGCCTGTGACGGGGGCGTTGGGCGACAGCATCACCAGTCTGAGTCTGGCGTTCCAGGCGCTGGTGTGGGCGATCCCCCTGGTGTTGATCTTCTGGGGGGTGATTTTCTGTCTGCTGACTTCCACTTTCGCCCGACCGTGGGCGGCGGCGCTGACGACGATCGTGCTCTATGGACTGGCCACGCTCGGCAGTGTTCTTCCCGTGGCCGACTGGGGTGCATTGGAAGATGGTATCTATCTGTCGTTTCTGGCGCTGTTGCTCACCGAACTGCGTGCCCGCGAGTGCGGCATCTACCCTCTGCTGCTGGTGGCCTTTTGCTATCGCGTCGCGCCGCTTCTCTTCATGGACCCCCGCGACATCGTTGTCAATGGCGCTCCCGAACCGCAGCACATCGTCAGTTACAGGATCGTCGTGATGACGGTCTCCGCGCTCAGTATCGCGCTGTGGGGCGGGCGGCGGTTGCTGCTATTGCTCCGAGGCCGCGTGCAGGTGTCCGCCTGGATATGGGCCGCCGGTGCCACGTTTGTAATGCTCGTGGCCTGGGGGGCGTGGGGTGGGCTGTACGTCTTCGCTGGCGAGCCCGGCTTTGCCAACGATGGTTTTCTCATCATCCTGGAGGAGCAAGCCGACGGTTCGACTGCGCTCGCCGAAGTCCTGAGCGCTGCCTATGCCATTCCTGACAGGGAGGTGCGGTCGCAGTACATCTACGAAACGATGGTCGAGGCGGCTGGGCGCACGCAGGCTCCGCTGCGGGCAGAACTGGATGCACTGGGGGTGTCCTATCGCCCTTACTACATCATCAACATGATCCGTGTGGACGGACACCGCTGGCTGATGCGTCGCTTCGAGGGTCGGCCGGGGGTGGCGCAGGTGCTCCTCAACCCCAACGTGCGAGAGTATCCCCGTTCCGTTCTATCTTCCTATTACGGCGGAGACGGAGAGCCGTCCGAGGAGGTGCAGCCAAACCTGGCGGCCATTCACGCCGACGAGGCTTGGGCGATGGGGGTGACGGGTGAGGGGATCGTCGTGGCTGGGCAGGACACAGGCTACGACTGGACTCACCCCGCGCTCAAGTCTCATTACCGTGGCTGGGACGGCCAGAGCGCTGACCACGATACCAACTGGCACGACGCCTGGGACGGTAGCGGTGTCCCCTTTGACGATGACTCCCATGGCACGCACACGATGGGCATCGCACTGGGGGATGATGGCGCGGGCAACCGCACGGGGGTCGCGCCTGGTGCGCAGTGGATCGGTTGTCGCAATATGCGGCGCGGCTTCGGGAATCCTGGATCCTACGCCGAGTGTATGGAGTTCTTCCTTGCCCCGTACCCGCACGGGGGTGATCCCTTCACCGACGGGGACGTGAGTTTGGCTCCCCACGTGATCAACAATTCCTGGAGTTGCCCTGACTTCGAGGGCTGCTTTCCCGACACGCTGGAGCCTGCGGCCGAGGTGCTGCGGGCGGCGGGGATTATGGTGGTCGTCAGCGCGGGCAACGACGGCCCGGCCTGCGCGACGGTGACGACGCCCCTTGCCAACTATGACGCCGTTTTCTCCGTCGGCGCAACGAGCGGCGATGGGGACGTTGTAAGTTTCAGCAGTCGGGGTCCGGTGGATGGCCTGATCAAACCCGACGTCACCGCGCCGGGGGCCTACGTGCGCTCGAGTGTGCCTGGTGGCGGCTACGGTTATGCTGGCGGTACCTCGATGGCGGGGCCGCACGTGGCGGGGCTGGTAGCGCTCCTGTGGTCGGCCAACCCGGCCCTCGTCGGCGACATTGATGCGACGGAGGTGCTCATCTGCCAGACGGCGGTGCCAAAGCCGGTGGAGAATGCTTGCACCACTGGGGAGGAAGCGGTGGAGGGGCCATTCGCGGCGCTGCTCTACAACCCCGTCTGTGCCTGCGGTGGCGTGACCGATGTGCCCAACAATGTCTACGGGTGCGGGTTCATTGACGCGGGAGCCGCTGTGCGGGCGGCGATGGGTCAGTGATTGGCAAATCTGGCGCAAAACGGAATATGGGTGTAAGATATAGCACACAGGTCGATAGGTGAGGGCTATGGCGATGCGAGACGTGATGGCTTTGATACTGGGCGGAGGGCGGGGTACACGCCTCTACCCGCTTACCAAGTTGCGGGCCAAGCCGGCTGTGCCGATCGGTGGCAAGTACCGTTTGATTGACGTCCCGATCAGCAATTGCCTCAACTCCGGCATTCACAAGATCTACGTTTTGACCCAGTTTCTCTCGGCCTCGCTGCACCGCCACATCTACCAGACCTACAAGTTTGATCTTTTCTCCGGCGGCTTTGTCTACATCCTGGCTGCCGAGGAGACGTCTAGTGGCATGGATTGGTATCAGGGCACAGCCGACTCGGTACGCAAGCAACTCTCGCGCTTTGCTCACGCCCGCGTCGAGGACATCCTGATCCTCTCAGGTGATCACCTCTATCGCATGGATTATGCGGAGTTCATCGAGTTGCACCGTGAGAAGCGGGCCGATGTGACCATCGCTGTGCAGCCGGTGGCCCGTGCCGATGTCCCGCGCTTCGGTATTCTCAAGACCGACGAGAATGGCCGCATCATCTCTTTCCACGAGAAGCCCCAGGCCGACGAGTTAGAGGGATTGGAGAGTGTACCGGATAGCGACAGGCCCTATCTGGCCTCGATGGGTGTCTATGTCTTCCGTCTCGACATGCTGCGAGAGGTGTTGGAGGCATCGGATGCCGAGGATTTTGGCAAGCAGATTATCCCGGCCGCCATAGAGAGCCTGCGCGTATATGCGTTTTCCTTCGATGGCTACTGGGAGGACATCGGCACCATCCGCGCCTTCTACGAAGCCAATTTGGCGCTCACGCTCCCTGAGCCAGTTTTCGATTTCTATGATCCCAAACACCCGATTTACACACGACCGCGTTTCTTGCCCTCCTCTCGTACTGATGGCTGTCACCTGGAGCGAACAGTGTTAGCCGAGGGGTGTCTGATCCAGCAGTCGGATATTTGTGAGTCGGTCATTGGGCTGCGCAGTGTCATTGGGCCAGGCGCGCAGGTGGCGCGGACGGTGATGATGGGTGCCGACTTCTACGAGACGCCGGAGCGAAAGGCGGAGAACCGCAGGTTGGGCCGGCCAGACGTGGGTATCAGTCGTGGCAGCAGCATTGAGGGAGCCATCATTGACAAGAACGCCCGCATTGGGGAAGGGGTCACGATCCGGTCCCACACACCCGACGCAGGGATGGTAGAAGCAGAGAATTACGTCATCCGGGATGGCGTCGTCGTCATCCCGAAGAACGCGGTCATTCCCGATGGGACGGTTATCTGATACGAGGAGGTATTCCAACGAAAATGAAGAAGGTCAACTTGTTGCTAGTGTGCCTGGCGGTGGGGCTCCTGCTCTCCGCCTGTGGCCCATCGCCGGCGGAACTGGAGGCTGCCGCTACCCAGATCGTCTCCGAAGCCTTCGCTACCCTGACGGCGTCTGTGCCCACATCCACGCCGACCGCCACCGCTACTTCCACCTCTACTCCAATCCCGACAGCCACGCCAACATCTACCCCCGTGCCAACATCTACCCCCACGCCGACGCCCATTCCCATGCGCGTGGAAGCCGACGGGAGCGGGGACTATCCCACGTTGGAGGAGGCGCTGCAAGAAGCCCCGGAGGGAGCCTTTATTTTCCTTGGCCCTGGCACCTATCACCTGGAGTCGCGGCTGGACGTCAGTAATCCGCTGCGCCTGGTGGGGGCGGGGATGGATCAGACTGAGATCGTCTCTGAGGCAGAGGGGTATGTACTCCGCTTCAGCGGTGATGGTCCTTTCGATGTGGAAGGCATCACCTTCCGCCACGAGGGGGAAGCAGTAGCCGACACGGTGGTGGTGCAGGAAGGGGAGGTGTCCTTTGTCCGCTGCCGCTTCACCGGGGCGGTCCGTGGAGAGGATGTGAGGGCTGGATTGCGGATCCAGGGGAGCGCAGCCGGGGTTGTGCAAGACTGTGTGGCCGAAGAGAACAGTGGTTTCGGCATCGTGGTGGGTGATCAGGCCCAGCCGACGCTGGAGGGGAACCTGTGCCGGGAGAACACCCGGAGTGGCGTTATTTACACTGATAGCGGGGGCGGGGTGGCGCGCCAGAACGAGTGTACCGACAACGGCTACCATGGCATCTCGGTGAACGATCAGGCGGAACCGACGTTGGAAGGGAACGTCTGCGCGGACAACGAGCAGACAGGCATCGGATATTTCGAGACCGGTGGCGGAGTGGCCCGCGGGAACGAGTGCACGGGGAACGGAGTGGGCATTGGTGTTGGTGAGCAGGCGTCGCCGACGCTGGAGGAGAATGTCTGCACGGGCAACGGGCAGGCCGGCATCGCTTACCTGGGCAGCGAGGGCGGCGTGGCCCGGCAGAACGAGTGCTCGAGGAATAAGGGGTATGGCATCTACATCGGTGAGCGGTCCAGGCCGATGCTGGAGGAGAACGAGTGCTCAGGAAACACGACGTACGGGATTCACGTCGTTGGTCAGGCGCAGCCGACGCTGGAAGGGAACGTCTGCACAGACAACGGGCGGGCGGGCATCGTCTATTTTGATGACACCGGCGGTGTGGCCCGCGAGAACGAGTGCTCGGGGAATGGGATGTATGGCATCTATGTCGGTGACCAGGCCAATCCGGCGCTGGAGGGGAACGAGTGCTCTGAGAACGGGCGACGCGGTATCTCGGTCGGCGATCAGGCCCAGCCGATGCTGGAAGGGAACATCTGCGCGGGCAACGGGGAGGCCGGCATCGTCTATCTTGATGGCGCCGGCGGTGTGGCCCGCGAGAACGAGTGCTCGGGGAATGGGAAGTATGGCATTCACGTCGTCGGCCAGGCCGAACCGACGCTGGAGGGGAACGTGTGCACTGGCAACGAGCAGGCTGGTATCGCCTACTTCGACAGCGCCGGCGGCGAGGCCCGCGAGAATGAGTGCTCGGAAAACCTGATGGATGGCATCTACGTTGGTGAGCAGGCTCAGCCTACGTTGGAGGGGAACATCTGCGCTGACAACGCGGACACTGGCATTACCTATCGGGGCACTGCTAGTGGCGAGGCCCGCGAGAATGAGTGTTCGGGGAATGGGATAGGCATCCTCGTTGGACCGACGGCTGACCCAGACCTGGTCGATAACGACTGCCACGACAACGCCGAGGAGGACGTCCAGGACCTGCGGTCCTGAGGCTGCGAGGGGGTGTGGCGATGAAAAGGGTCCACTTGCTGCTGATGTGCCTGCTGGTGGGTGTCATGCTTTCCGCATGCGGCCCTTCCCAGGAGGCAGCCCTTCCCCAGGAGGGAATCCGTGTGGAAGCCGATGGCAGTGGGGACTATTCCACACTGGAGAAGGCGCTGGAGGAAGCGCCGGAGGGAGCGATCATCATCCTTGGCCCCGGTACGTATCACCTGGAGCGGGGGCTGGACCTCAGCAAGCCGCTGCGCCTGGTGGGGGCGGGGATGGATCGGACCGAGATTGTCTCTGAGGCGGAGGGATACGTACTCCGTTTCAGCGGTGATGGTCCCTTCGCTGTCGCCGATGTCACCTTCCGCCACGAGGGCGGGATGGCGGCCGACGTGGTGGTGGTGCAGGGAGGAGTGGCCTTTGCCCGCTGCCGCTTCACCGGGGCGGTCCGTGCGGAGACAGAGGAAGTGAGAGCTGGTCTGCGGTTCCAGGGAAGCACGGCTGGAGTGATGCAGGACTGCGTAGCCGAAGGGAACGACAGTTTCGGAGTCGTAGTGGAAGGTCAGGCCCAGCCGGTGCTGGAGGGGAATCTCTGCCGGGAGAACACGCGGAGTGGTATTCTTTACTCTGACAGCGGGGCTGGGGTGGCGCGCCAGAACGAGTGTACCGACAATGGGTACCATGGCATCTCGGTGAACGATCAGGCAGAGCCGACGTTGGAAGAGAATGTCTGCGCGGACAACGGGCAGACAGGCATTGTTTACTTCGAGAGCACTGGCGGGGTGGCCCGCGGGAACGAGTGCACGGGGAACGGGGTGGGCATTGGTGTTGGTGAACAGGCGGCGCCTACGCTGGAGGAGAATGTCTGTACGGGCAACGGGCAGGCTGGCATTGGCTACCTGGGCAGCGGTGGCGGCGTGGCCCGGCGGAACGAGTGCTCGGGGAATGGGGGGTATGGCATCTATGTTGCAGAGACCGCCGACCCGGACCTGGCGGACAACGACTGCCACGACAACGGCAAGGAGGACATCCAGGACTTGCGGCCGTAGAGGGTTGCAGGTTTCGATCATCAGGTGCGGGTGAACTCCCTCTGAGTGTCTTGCGAAATATGGTCAACGGCAGTCCGTACGATTTTATGGAATTTAAGTATCTTCTCAATACCTTGGGGCAAGGGCAGTGTAGGGCGGTTTTGCTAACCGCCACAGGGTCGGATAGCAAATCCGACCTACTTTCGCCCCAACTTTTTGAGAAGATACGAATTTAACACTAAATGTGCTTGACAATAGACAGAATGTGTGCTAACATTACGGTCGATGGTCAGTTGTCTGCTTCAATCGTGGGATTTAGGTAACTATAGGCTGGTGATTGTCCACGTCTTATCGGCCCCTCTCCCTGATTGATACATTTGCACTATTGACTCTATCCTGCATGGGGTGTAAAATAGCAGATGGTTATTACATCCATCGGACTCCCATATTTGGCGGTGCGGCGGTCAGTGAGCACCAGATATGGGGAGGGGCCGCACCGTGTCCGGTGGGCCAAGACGGACGCGCTGGTCACTGGTATCAGTGCTTGACAACAGACAGAATGTATGTTACATTAGTGTGCAGGGAGGTATCCTGAGTGGATGCCCAGTCGGTTGCTTCAATCCGTTGGTATTTGTTGCGGAAGGGAGGTGGTGCATAGGGTGTTTTCGGATCCACGTAGAAACACACAGTAGGTAGGCTTGATCGAGAAAACTATTCGCTTTGACCATTCGCTTTGACCATTAACTTTGACAGGAGGAGATTCCCATGAAAACACGTTTGATGTATGCATTGATACTGGTACTGGTCCTGTGCGCGTCCACGGCCAGCACCGTCCTCGCTGGCGACGCCCCGGTGGTCTTCTACGATGACACTGAGGCTGTGCGGATCTTCCCGCATGCCGCGGATAGGGGTGGGGCCGAGTACGTGTGCAATGGCGATTTCGAAGACTGGGGCACCGATGGCGTGCTCGCCTGCTGGAAACAGGACGTCTACAATCCAGCGGGCAACATCCACTGGGCCAAGATGGACTATGCCGACCCGCGTGCGGCCACACCCAACTATGCGCTTGGCCTGTTCACCCAGTGCAACAGCGGGACGGCACCGGGCTACGGCATCGCCTACTCGCCACTGTCGGTCACAGCGGCCGGCTACTACTGGGCCATGATCCACGTGACGGCGTGGGGTGAGTACGACAGGAACATTCTCCACAACAGCGAGGCCTGGTACGCCATCGCCCAGACCGACGATCCGGCATTGGTGCCGGCCTCGGCCTGGCGCGAGCTCTACCCCGACGCAGCGGTTTGCCCCAACACCTGGGGCGCCTGCATCCACCTGGCCCGTAAGGAGACAGTGTGGGTCGAACCGGGCAGTTACTTCTTCTTGAAGGGCGAGATGAAGTTCCCCGACTACGGCGCCTGGACCGTGTTTGGCTGGGACGACGTTGCTCTCACAGACCTGGGCGGGACGGTGTATGTAGAGCCCACAGCGTGGATTGGCGACGGCGTGGTGTTCTGGGACCCCCGGGCTCCGCGTTAGTAGTCACGACCCGTATCATTCACTGCGAGGCACATCTTCACGGGCTGGTCGTATGACCGGCCCGTGATTTTGTGTGTGTCGCGTGCCGCCGTGCCGCAGGCGGGCGTGTTGTCAGAATAAGGTGTCTGCGGTATACTTTCGTAAACCGAGGGAACCCTATGTCATCAGGTCGGCGGAGGACAACTCCTACGCGATTCACGTTGTGGGCTGTGCTGGTGATCGCATTGGCTATCACTGCCTATCTGGCAGGGGCACAGCTCGCGCGCCTCTGGGCCACGCCGCTTGCCCAGCAGATGCCCACTACCCCAACTGCGATCAGTCGGGCGGAGTCGCTCGTTTCAGGCGAGACTGCCTATGGGACCCTGGGGCCAGAGATGATGGGTATCTGGCAGTTCTATGCCGACGCTGGGCAGTTCGCCACCCTTGAGATACGGGTTGATCCTCTCGACGCTTCGAGTCCAGAGGCCGGGTTCGGGCTGGACCTGACCGGTCCTGAGGGTGTGCTGTTGGTGCACGAGGCGGGCTCGGTATCGCTTCCACCTTATGTGGAACAGACGCTGCCCACCGGCGGGAACTATCGCGTCCGGGTTATCCCCCTCTCGGGTTCGCTGGGTCGGTATTCACTGCGGCTCATCCTGACGGACGAGGCGTACCTCACCGCGGCCACGGGCATTATTACGGCAACTATTGAGGCGGTCACCGAATGTCGCGCGTACACTGTCGTGGAAGGGGACACTGTGTGGCACATCGCTCAGCGATTTGGGGTGGCCCCGGATGAGGTGATTGCCGCTAATGTGGATGTGCTGATACCACCTTATGACATGCTTCTCGAGGGCCAGGAATTGTGCATACCGAAGCATGGTATATCGGATGGTTACGTGCCGGATTGCTCTCCTGTACCAGAGCGTGAGCGGCCCATTGAGTACGTCGTTCAATTCAGTGAAAACCTGACTTGCCTGGCACAGAAGTTCGGCCTTAAGCAGGAGACAATTCTATGGGCTAACCTGGACAGGCTGACCTGGGACCCTGACCTGATCCACTTTGGCCAGACCTTGATTATCCCGCCGGTGGACAGCGTGCTGCACACTGTCGCCGAGGGCGAAACGCTGGGGAGCATAGCTGAGCAGTATCAGGTCGAGGTGGCGGACATCGTCGCCTGGGGGCCCAACTGGCTTGAGCCACAGAGCGTGTTGATCGCCGGTCATGAAATCGTGATTCCCAGCGGTGTCCCTCCCTTCCACCTCTGGAGCCTGCCAGCGGAGCCTACGCCCTCGGCACCGACAACTCCATCCCCTGCTGCGCCCGGTGTAACTCCACCTGCGCCTGGTGCAACTCCTCTTCCCCCTGTGGCCGATATCCCCCCTGCTCCGGATGGCGTCGGGTATGTCAATCCTTTTACCTTCGTCAGCGAATATGACTCAGGGTACTGCTCTAACCATCCTGCGGGTCGGGGGTGGAGTGGGGGCCTGTCCTGGCCGACGAGTAGTCGCGAGATACATCCCCGCCGTGGTTTCAGACAAGGGCATCCAGCCATAGATATTCTGGCCCCGGTGGGCGCGCCTGTTTACGCGGCAGGAACGGGCGTCGTGGTTTGGGCCGGGTACAATATCTGGGGATACGGCAATCTGGTCATCCTCGACCACGGTGGAGGTTGGCAAACTCTCTACGCGCATCTCAGCAGCGTGGCCGTTGGGTGTGGGCAGACCGCTGGACGGGGGCAGGTGATCGGCACCATCGGCCAAACCGGCGCTTCGTCCTTTGAGCACCTCCATTTTGAACTTCGCCGTCATGGGTATAACTACAATCCCCTTAACTGGCTCCCGTGACTGCTTTTTCCCTGTTCGAGTCATCCCTTGACATCTTCTCCACATCACATATGATTGTGACCCTGGCCATCTTTGTCCTGCGGTCACGAATGAAGAGGGAACGATGAAACGTGTTATGCTTTACGTGGTTTTGGGTGGTATTGTCGTCGCAGTGGTGGTCGGCGTGGTTGTCTGGCGGCGGTCGCCGTCTACACGACAGCCAGAGCAGGAGCTCCGCTCCACTGTGGTCGAACGAGGTACGATGCTCGTGGCCGTTTCGGCCAGTGGCAGCGTCGAACCACAGGCCCGCGTGAGCCTGGCTTTCGAGATGGTCGGTCGGATTGCCGAGGTGGCGGTAGAAGTTGCGGACATGGTCGAGGCCGGCGATGTGCTGGTGTGTCTGGATACCACTGACCTGGACTTCGCCGTGCAACAGTCGGAGATCAACCTGAGCGCGGCTCGACTGCGACTGGAACAGATCCAGGAGCCACCCAACGAGGCGGACATTGAGGTGGCCCGTGCTGCCGCCAGCGACGCGGCGGCGGCCTACGGGGTGTCCAAGATGAACCTGACGGTGACGGAACACGGTGTCTCGGTGGGCGACGAGGTGCGGGCAGCGCGCTTGGCCCGCGACGAGACCTTTCGCACCTATCAAGACATGCAGGCCAAGGCGGATAGACATCACCGGTTCGTGGATGATGACATAGTCGCAATGATCCACGACGTCTACCTCGACGCGCTAGGCCGGTACAACCGGGCGGTCGAGAACGCCGAATTGCAACTGACCAATGCCCGGAACGAGGTGACCCACGCCTACCACGCGCTCCAGCAGGCCCAGGACAATCTTGACAAATTGTTGGAAGGGGCCAGCGAGATGGACATCGAGGCCGCCCAACTGGACGTGGATGCGGCAGAGTTGAGCCTGGAGAGAGCACGCAGCGACCTGGAGAAGGTCACCCTGCGTGCTCCCTTCGACGGCGTCGTCGCGGCGGTCGATGTGGTGGCTGGTGAGATGGCCTCGACCGGGCTGCCAGCCATCACCTTGCTCGATACCTCCGAGTTCCACATCACCGTCAGCGTGGACGAGATGGACGTGGGGCGATTGGCCGAGGGACAGACGGCCCAGGTGACGCTCGACGCGCTCTCGGATATCGTCATCACCGGCACCATCGAGTATATCGCGCCAGCCGCCACGCTTGAGGGGGGCGTTGTCTACTACGACGTCATCATCGGGCTGGCGCCTACCGACGGACCCATCTGCGTTGATATGACGGCCAACGCGACTATCATCGTTGAGGAACTCGCCGACGTATTGATGATCTCCACCTGGGTGGTGCGTGTGGACCGCAGCGCAGGTCAGACCTACGTGGACCGGCAGGTGGGGGAGCACATCGAGCGCGTGGACGTGGAGTTGGGGGTCCGTCACGAGGGAGTCGTCCATGTGCTCAGCGGCCTTTCTGAAGGAGACGTGGTCGTCTGGGTCGAGTCCGCGTCTTTCGACTTCGGGCACCAGTAAGGGCAGGGAGGCGCAAGTGACATCGCCGGTCATTGAACTGCGGGACATCGCCAAAGTGTACCAGATGGGCGAGGTGGAGGTGCACGCTTTGCGGGGGAGCTCGCTGGAGGTGGAGACGGGGGAGATGGTGGCTATCATGGGCCCGTCTGGCTCCGGCAAGTCCACGATCATGAACATCATTGGCTGTCTCGACCAACCTACGTCGGGCACATACCTGCTGGAGGGAGGGGATGTCAGCCGTCTCAACGACGACCAACTGGCGGAGATCCGCAACCGCAAGATCGGTTTTGTGTTCCAGACCTTCAACCTGCTGGCGCGTACGAGCGCTTTCGAAAACGTGATGCTGCCGCTGGTCTACGCGGGGGTGGGGCGGGCCGGGCGACGGGAGCGAGCACGGTGGGCGCTGGAGGTGGTGGGGCTGATGGGCCGTATGGAGCACACGCCCACTGAACTTTCTGGGGGCCAGCAGCAGCGGGTGGCGATTGCGCGGGCGTTGGTGAACAAGCCGGCCATCATTCTGGCGGATGAGCCGACGGGGAATCTGGACAGCGAGTCGGGGGTGGAGGTGATGGCGGTGTTGCAGAGGTTGAACCGGGAGCGTGGGATCACGGTGGTGGTGGTGACACACGATCTGACGATTGCGCGACACACTGGTCGGGTCGTGCATCTGCACGACGGGCGCATCACCCACGACGAGACAGTGGCAGAGCCCCTGGTGGCTGCTGCGGGGGGCACGGTCGGAGACCGGCTCCAGCGAGGGAGGGGGGCGTGAGCATTCTGGAGAGTGTTCGTCTGGCTTTCCGCGCCCTGGTGGCCAACAAGTTGCGGGCTGCCTTGACGATGCTGGGCATCATTATCGGCGTCGGCGCGGTCATCACGCTGATGTCGGCGGGTGAGGGGGTCTCACTTTACATCGAGGAACAATTTCAAGGTATGGGCTCCAATCTGCTCTTCGTCATGCCCGGCTCGATGGAGGAGGCAACTGCGGGACCGCCTGGCATGAGGGCTGGCGGAACCGAGTTGACCAACGGGGACGTGGAGGCGCTGCGCGATCCCCTCCGTGCTCCTGACGTGGCGACTATCTCCCCGCAGATGTTTCGCTCGACCACGGTCGCCACCGGAAAGCGAGACACGGTCGCCCAGGTGATGGGCGTCACGCCCGACTTCGCGGGGGTGCGCAACTGGTTCCCGGAAGTGGGGGAGTTCATTGTCCAGGAGGACCTGAACAGCCGGGCGCGGGTCGCCATCCTGGGCCGGACCGTCGTCGAAGATCTCTTCCCGGACAACCCGTACCCGCTGGAGCAAACGGTGAAGATCAACGGGATTCCCTTCCGCGTCATCGGCGTGCTGGAGGAGAAAGGGGGCTCGCAGATGGGTGACGAGGACAGCAGCGTCCTGATCCCCCTGACGACGGCGCAGACCCGCCTCTTTCCGTCTCGCAGTCGTTCGGGTGAGTACCGTGTCTCCGTCATCCTGGTCAAGGCGGTTAGCGAGGACCGTATGGAGGCGGCTTCTGAGCAGGTCGCGGCCATCCTGCGCGAGCAGCACGACATTGATTTCAGCGATGAGGATGACTTCTCTGTCATCAGCCAGTCGGACATCCTCGACGTCTTCGGCCAGATCACCGGCGTATTGACGGTCTTCCTGGGCGCGATCGCGGGTATCAGCCTGTTGGTGGGCGGTATCGGGATTATGAACATCATGCTGGTCTCGGTGACGGAGCGCACGCGGGAGATCGGGTTGCGTAAGGCGGTGGGGGCGCGACGACGGGACATTCTGTGGCAGTTCTTAATGGAGGCGGTGACACTCTCGCTGGTCGGAGGCGTTGTGGGTATTGGTTTAGGATCGCTGGGGGCGGAGATTGTGTCTGCGCTGATCGAGGATTTTCGCGCTGTTGTCACGTCTCAGGCGGTGCTGCTGGCGACGACCTTCTCGGTGGCCGTGGGGCTCTTCTTCGGCATCTACCCGGCCCGGCGGGCGGCGCTTCTGAGCCCCATTGACGCGCTGCGGTATGAGTGACTGGGTGTTGGATACTGGATGATGTTCTACGACAGGGCGAAGATCTACGTCAAGGCGGGCGGTGGGGGGGACGGGTGCGTCGCTTTCCGGCGCGAGAAGTACGTTCCTTATGGCGGGCCGGCGGGTGGCGACGGTGGCAGGGGCGGGGACGTCCTGCTTCACGTGGACTCCCACCTCAACACGCTTTATCGCTTCAGCAAAAAGCGCCACTTCAAGGCGCAGCGCGGCGAACATGGACGGGGCAAGAATCAGCACGGCGCGGCTGGCGCGGACTACCGTGTCCCGGTGCCGCCCGGCACCGTCGTGTACGATGCTGACACCGGTGAGTTGCTGGGCGACCTGACCGAACCAGACCAGGAGTTGGTCGTGGCGCGAGGTGGGCGCGGTGGGCGGGGGAATGCTCACTTTGTCTCTTCCACCAACCAGGCTCCTCGCATCGCCGAGCATGGCGAGCCCGGCCCGAAGCGCTGGCTGCGGTTGGAGTTGAAACTACTGGCCGACGTGGGCGTGGTAGGGGCGCCCAACGCGGGCAAGTCCACGCTGCTGGCGGCTATGACCGCTGCGCGTCCGAAAATCGCCCCCTATCCTTTCACAACCCTCCAGCCCAACCTGGGCGTGGTCGTGCTCGATGACCAGACCGAGTTTGTCCTGGCCGACATCCCTGGCCTGATTGAGGGGGCGTCGGAAGGGAAGGGGCTGGGACACGAGTTTCTACGTCACGTCGAGCGTACCCGCGTGTTGATTCATCTCCTCGATGGTCTCTCCGCCGACCCATTGGCTGATTTCGCTGCCATCAGTCGCGAACTGGCGGCGTTCGGCCACGGCCTGGCGCAGAAACCACAACTGGTGGCTCTCAACAAGATGGATATGCCCGAGGTACAGGCACGCTGGCCGGGGGTACAGGCAGCACTTGAAGCGCAGGGGTACCCAGTTATGGCGATCTCTGCGCTGACAAGGGAGGGCACGCGGGACTTGCTCTACCGCGCAGCGCAGGTGTTGGCCGAACTGCCGGAGGAAGTGCCGGCTCGGGAGTTGCCCGTCTTGCGGCCTGAAGAGGACGAGGAACCATTCACCATCGAATGGGAGGACGATGGGTGGCGGGTGCGTGGTGTGCGCGTGGAGCGACTCGCGGCGATGACGGTGTGGAATCTGGACGAGGCGGTGCATCGTTTCCAGCGGGTGCTCGACAGGATGGGGGTCTCGGAGGCACTGGAGGAAGCCGGCGTGCGGCCGGGGGATGTGGTCCGTATCGGCGAGGTGGAACTGGTGTGGGAGGAATAACGGCTGATGGTTCCCTGCGCCTAGGTGTCATGGGTGGTACCTTTGACCCCCCGCACTACGGGCATCTGGTCCTGGCCGAGAACGGCCGTGTGCAACTTCGGCTCGACCGGGTGCTCTTTGTCCCGGCCGGGCAGCCGCCCCACAAGCCCGACCGGCTGGTCACGCTGGCTCACCACCGCGTGGCGATGGTGGAGGCGGCCATTGCTGGTAATCCCGCCTTCGCTCTTTCCCATGTGGATCTGGACCGGTCTGGCCCGCACTACACGGTCGAGATGCTGGCTCTGTTAGGGCGGGAATATGCCGGCGCGGAACTGTATTTCCTGATGGGCGGGGATAGTCTGGCCGAGTTCTTTACCTGGCGTGACCCAGCGGGTGTCGTGCGGCAGGCCCGCCTGGCGGTGATGCAGCGGTCTGGCTGCGAACTTGACCTGGCGGCGTTGGAGCAGGCCGTACCGGGCTTGTGCGAGCGGGTCGATTGGCTAGATGCACCGTGTATGGACATTGCTGCCTCCGATCTGCGGCGGCGTGTGCGCGTTGGATTGCCGCTGCGCTACCTGGTTCCGCTGCTGGTCGAGGACTACATCCGCAGGCACCATCTCTACGAAGTGTTGCCTGGGTGATGTGGGTGTGCTATAATCTTTGGCGGACGGATGTGAAAACACAGTCGCTGAGTGGAATGAACTGGGATAACCAACATCTCCGGACGTGCGTTGGTCGGTTACGTGTCTGTCATGCTCGCCGTTTTTCTCTCTGGCTGCTGCTGATCGCCCTGCTGCTGACCGCCTGCACCAACGGGGAGACGACAGAGGGCGTCTGGTCACCTCTCCCCAGTGCAACGCCCCCGCTGCCTACGCCGACCCCCCTGCCGGACAATGCGACGACCGGGCCCCGCATCCGCGCCCGGGGTTTCCTGCTCGTCGGCGTGCTTTACGATCTCCAGCCCTTTGGCTACGTCACTGACGAGGGGGAGGTGGCCGGTTTTGGTGTGGACCTGGGGCGAGAATTGGCTCGCCGCTGGCTGGGGGATGCCCAGGCGGTGCGGTTCCGCCAGGTGCGCTCCGACACCGCCGTCGAGCACCTGGAGGCGAGAGACGTGGACATCGTCATCGCGGCCCTCGCCCACACTCAGGATTGGGAGGCGGGAGTTGACTTTAGTCTGCCGTATTTCATAGACGGCCAGGCGCTGCTCGTCCGCGCTGCCGACACGGCTGCCATCAATAGCCCGATGAGCCTGGAGGGACGCACGGTGGGAGTAGTGGCGTGGGGGGAGGCCGCAGACGCGCTGCGCGCGGCGGTGCCGTTCACACTCACGCTCCAGACTTACGATCGCTTCGATGCGGCGGTGGAAGCGCTGGGCCGGGGTGATGTGGGCGCCGTGGCCGACATGCGTCACCGGCTTCTCTGGGGTAAGCGCATGCTTCCTGAGACGACCATCGTCGGGCAGTACACGGCGGTTCCGGTGGCGCTTGCTTTCCCGCAGAACGATCCCTTCTTTGCCGATCTGGTCAACCTGACCTTTCAGGAGATGGTCGGCGACGGTACCTACGCGGAACTGTATGCCCGCTGGTTCGCGCCGGAGCCGCTGCCTGCCGTCGAGCATTGGCCTGGTGAGGAGATTCCCGACCTGGCGGATGGTCCTGTCGTGATAAATGTGCCCGATACCATCGCTGCCATCCAGTCGCGGGGCCGGCTGGCCGTGGCGCTGGTGCCCGGCCGTGCCCCGTTTGCCTACGTGGACGAGACTGGTGCGCCGGCCGGCTACGAGGTTAGCCTGGTGCGGCAGATGGCCGAACGTTGGCTGGGCGATGGTACGGCGGTGGATTTCATCCCTACGGCGGCTGAGGCGGGGAAGGAGATGCTGCGCACTGGCCAGGCCGACTTGCTGGTGGGTGGGCTGATCCGCACCCGTGCTGCCGAGTTGGAGCTGGACTTCGGCCTGACGACCTACGTGGCGGGTGAGGGTTTGATGGTGCGCGCCGGAACGCTGATCACCGACATGGCCAGCCTGAGCGGGCAGCAGGTGGCGGTGGTCGAGGGGAGCGGGAGTCGGGAGGTGCTGCTGGCAGTGGCGCAGGAGGCGTCCGTTTCGCTGGTGGTGCTGCCACAACCGACGCTGGAGGCGGCTATCGCGTCGCTGCAGGAGGGACGGGTGGTAGCGGTAGCCGGTGAGCGGGCCGACCTGCTGGGGCCAGCCTACGCCACGCCGGGCCTGGGCGTGCTTGCGCTGCGGCTGACCCAGGTGCCGCTGGCTCTAGGGCTTCCGCCGGGCGATTCTGCCTTCCGCGACCTGGTCAACCTGACGCTGCTGGCGATGAAGGCGGAAGGGCAGTTCGATGCCCTCTACGCCGTCTGGTTTGACGATGCATCCCCGGCTTTGGAGGTCTGGCCTGGCGTGCCATACCGGTCTCTGCGCCTGGAGATGGCCATGCCGGAGTAGGGAGGGGTGCGGCGAGCACCTTGACAAAGATTCAAATCTTGTTACAATGGAAATTGTCTCTTGAGAAACCACCCTCACCGATGCGAGGTGGTTAGCGCGGTCGAAACACTATAACCAAACGGAGGCAAGGGAAGAGAAATGGCATATGTGATCACCAGCAAGTGTGAGCGCGCCGGGCTGTGTGTGGATGTCTGCCCCACAGATTCGATCCACTTTGTGGACGATGATCCGGAATGGCCGACCTACTACATTGACCCCGAAACATGTATCGAATGCGCGGCCTGCGAGGCCGAGTGCCCCAACGAGGCAATCTTCTACGAGGATGATGTGCCTGATGAATATGCTGACGACATCCAGAAGAATGCCGACTTCTTCGAAAGCGGGCCGGGCAAGGACCTCGTGTAGTCCATTTTCAACGAAGGTGGTATAGATTCTCCGCTAGTAGTTCTCCAAGGGGGACGCCGTCACTCATCCACGATGGTGTGAGGCTTCCCTCAAAATCTTTTTAGAGAAAGGAGGTGAACCGGATGGCAATGAAGATCACCGATGAGTGCATCGCTTGCGGCGCTTGCGAGGACGAGTGCCCCGTCTCGGCCATTTCTGAAGGGGATGAGTACTTCGTCATTGATCCGGACGTGTGCGTCGAGTGCGAGGGCCACTTCGATGAACCGCAGTGCGTGTTGGTCTGCCCCGTGGATGCAGTTGTGAAGGCATAGTAAACTTTTGTGCCCAAATTCAGTAGTCTGATCCGCTCCCGCGTTGGCGAGAGCGGGTCTCTGTTTTTGTTGGAGATCGTATTGGTCGGCATGCGCGAAGCGTAACCGCTCTGCATCACGCATCACGTTTCACGCAGCACGCTCCTATGTGACGTAGATTGGGCTGCTGAAGATCCAGCCCCGACGGCTCGACTGGTATCTGCGGTAGACCTCGACGCGATACACGCCCGGATCGGCTGTGGTGTACTTGAGGTGGCTTCCGCTGGCCCGCGCCACCACCTGTCCGTTGAGCAGCAGGCGGATGTCGGCGCTTTGGGGCGTATGTATCTCGAAGATGGTCGCTCCCGCGCGTGCCAGTTCGTCCCCCATCAGCGCGTTGTTAGCGCCACTGCGGGCGTGGAAGCGGAAGCCGGCCGTGGAGGCTGGCAGGTCGTAGCCCACCCAAGTGTGGCCAGTCCGCAGCGCGTCGTAGACCAGCGGTTTGTCATGCTCCAGGCGACCGTTGAACGGGCGCTCGGTCAGGATGTGGGTGTTGACACAGCGGAAGAGGTACGTGTAGGGAAACATCACGCGGTGGAGAGGGCCCATCGAGTAGGTGTTACCGTGCGCGTCGGCCCCGCCGATGGCAGCGACGCGCTGGCCTTGTGATAGCAGTTGATCCCACTGGCGCAGCGTGGCCCGGAATGGTCCGCGAATGGCCCGGGCCGGGAAGTAGGCGTAGTAGACCGCCGCTAGTTTGTTGCGCAGGTGTGCCTTGAACTCGGACATGTAGTTCCAGATTTCGAGCCCCGTGTACCCCGTGACGTCCCAATCGACCCAGGGGATGGGGGCCAGGTCGGGGCTGATAGGGCTGCCGTATTCGTAGGGGTGGGCCAGGTAACAGAAACCACCTCGCTGGTTCACTCCATCAATCAGCCCTTGCGGGTCCGAGGCCAGCGGGGCTAATTCGGCTTCGGCGTTGAAGGCCAGGAGGTGATTAGCCTGGGGCCGGCGGCGCACATCGTGGATCTCCTCGCCCACGAGGAGCAGTACCTTGCCGTGGTAGCCCTCACAGCCGTTCACCCACACGTTGTGGTCGGTGACGATGATAAAATCGAGCCCGGCCTCGGCCGCTGCCTGCGCGATTTCGGCGTGAAGGGCCTCCCCATCGGAGTAGGAGGTGTGTATGTGAGGATTGCCTACATATTCGTGAATGTTCATTGGAACCATCCTGCTGGGTATCTATACTTGCTCGCCGCGGATGCGGACTTGCGTTTCCTCTACAATCCACAGCCGCCCTTCGACTTGTTCCTGCCCCAGTATTGGGACAATGCGTTGAAATACCTGGATAAGGTGTTTCTTGTTCTGTCGTTTCACTCGTAACACAATGAACCCTGGATACCGGTGTGGCGGACAGGCACGAATGTCTGCGAAATCCAGATCCAATGTGACCAGTACTCTTCTTTCATGCACGCATACGTCCACGATGGTCGGATCTGGTTTGCCTTGCAATCCTTGGGACACCACAGTCAGGGCATCATAACTGGCCTGGATGAGGAGTTCCGCAATCTCGACTGGCAGGTTTTCATCAATCTTGAACTGCATCATCCAACCCCGGACATTACAGGAACCAGCCGTTCTCTTGTCAGTTCGGCGGCATACGCGATGGCAGCCTGAATGTCGAGTGGGGTCAGAGAAGGATAACTTTTTAGGATTTCTCCCTCACTGACTCCGGTTGCCAGGTTATCCAAAATGATGGAGACCATGATGCGTGTGCCCTTGATGCATGCTCTCCCATGGCAAACTGAATGGTCTACAGAGATTCGGTCTAGCAAACTCATCGTTTCACCTCGCTTCTCTGTGGGTTGATTGTCGGTTCTCTATGTGGCTTGCCTTCGGCCCTGCCGACGCAGTGTTTGACACGGTGTTTGGCGTAGGCTCAGAGTCTTTCCAGTCTGTTCCGTCCAATTTCTCCAGCAGTTCCTCCAGTTCACCATATTCCTCGAAGACGGCGTCGGCCAGCGGCCGGCCGTCCTGGCGATGGGTCACCCCCAGGAACAGGACCGCCCTCATTCCGGCGGCCCGGGCCCCGGCCAGATCGGTCTCCGGCAGGTCGCCGACGTGAGCAGCATGCTCGGGCTGGACTTCCAGGGTGGCCAGAGTGCGCAGGAACTGTTCCGGGAGGTGCTTCGTCGCCCCAGTTTCGTCGGAGAAGGTCAGGGTGTGGAAGTAGGGCAGCAGGCCGTCGCGACGGAGGACTTTGCGCAGCACCCGTCCTGGCGTCAGCCCGGTGTCGGAGATGAGCCCCAGCCGGTAGCGGTTGGACAGGCGGGGCAGGACCTCGGCCACGCCTGGTACAGGCCGGGGCGTATCGCCGTGCAGGTAGATTTCCTCAATAGGCCGGCGCAGGCTATCCAGCGCATCCTCGGGCAGGTCTACTTCGAGAACGGCCAATATCTCGCGCAGCCAGCGCTTGGTGGTGATGGAGTGGTGCTCCTCCCGCCAAACGCGCTCCCACGTGGACCAGGCGTGGCTGTAGGCCGCTTCGAGGGCTGCCCGGGGCCGCGGTTGGGAGTGACGGGTCAGGGTCTCCTCCAGCAGGTGCAACCGTTCATCCCGGGCGTGTGTGTTCTGGTATAGGGTTCCCCAGAAGTCGAATGTTATGGCGTGTAGCATGGTTGTTCTCGCAAGATCCTCCGTTTGGGCGAGAGTGCGCCGACCTTCTCGATCAGATCCGTCGGGTCTGGACGCTATCTTACCCTACCAATGGGCCATTGTCAAGCGACTTACCCAAATTGACGTTTGAGTGGCTGTTTGGCATAGGTGATTCTACTCCACCCTGCCCACCCGCGCAAGTCGCCGCGTGAGGATAGGTGTACGACCGTACAGCGGATAGGGACAAGGCAAAACAACGCCGGGGCCTGGCGACCTGAGCAGGCCCCGGTTTGAAACACGAAGGCCACGAAAGAAGACGAAAGTCACGAAGGCTTTTCGCGCTTTTCGTGCCCTTTCGCGCTTTTCGTGGTTCAAGGCGACTGACTCGGGTGTTGGGCGTCTGTTTTGACACGCTGCTTGACACGGCTTGCTGCTATACTGATTGAAACACGAAGGCCACGAAAGAAGACGAAAGTCACGAAGGCTTTTCGCGCTTTTCGTGCCCTTTCGCGCCCTTCGTGGTTCAAGACACCCGGTCACCTTGATGCCGCCCATCACGTCAGGCACGAAGTGCCCGCTTGTGAGACCGCATTGGTACGAAGTGCCCATTGACTTCTGATGGGGTTTTGTGGTACAGTAGATGTGTGTCCGAACACGCTGCTGGCTGACGCCGTATTCGATGATTTGGGGAAAATGAGGGGAGCAGAATGATGAGACGACGATTGACGGCACCGGTTGTCCTGGTGATTCTCAACATGATTCTGGCGTTGCTCGTGCCTGGAGGGACGTGGGCGCTGGATGCCCGATCTCGGCGGACATCTGCAGTTGCATCTCCACCCACAGTGACGTCTGTCTCGCCAGATTGGGCATACAACTACCAGGAAACAGGCATCACTATCACCGGTGTGGACTTCACGGCTACTCCAGCCGTTATGTTGGGCAACGTACCCCTCAGCGACGTCACGTTCATAAGCAGCACGACGCTGACCGCAACGGTACCGGCAGACCTGCCTGGGGGCACATACACTCTGACCGTGACTAACCCCGATAGTCAGAGCGCTCCTCTGGCGAACGCCTTCACGGTCGTGCGCAGTGGCGATGGGTCGCTCGGTCCCTGGCAAGCAATGTCCTCGATGACTACATCTCGTAGCGGCAACCTGGCGGCGGTACTGGTGGGCGACTATCTCTATGCCTTGGGTGGCATTGACTACTCAGGAGAGACCACGATACTGAATAGCGTAGAGCGAGCCAAGATAAACGCTGATGGTTCTCTCGGACCTTGGCAAGCTGTAGCCTCGATGAACGCAACACGGCACAGTCTAGCGGCGGCGACCGCGAAAGGGTACATCTATGCTCTGGGGGGCAAAGGGGGCAACCCCGGATCCAGAGATAAGCTGAGCAGTGTCGAGCGAGCTAAGGTCAACGCTGATGGCTCTCTTGGCCCCTGGCAATTCGTGACTTCGATGACCACGAAGCACATGGGCTTGGCGGCGGTGGTTGTAGGCGAATACCTCTACGCACTCGGTGGCAACGATGGCGACGCTATTCTAAGTAGTGTGGAGCGAGCTAAGATCAATGCAGATGGGTCTCTTGACCCCTGGCAGGTTGTGACACCGATGACGACACCGCGCCAAACACTGGCAGCAGCAGCTGTGAGTGACTATCTCTGACTCCCCTGAAAAAAGGGGGGCAACTTCTCAACTTCATGCGAATGTGATACAATGGTGCAAACTTCCATGACAGCATAAGGAGTTCCAGATGTTTGTGCCAAACGACCAGCACTTCCAGACACCTATGTTCGGCAGCATCAACTCTCTACCAGAAAAGCTACAGGAACGGCTGGAAGAGTCCTGGGCAGGTGACTTTTACCGCGAATACTTTGTGCGGATGGACGAAAAGCCCTTCGCTGTACTCTATTCCGATGAGCCTTCTCGCCCTAACATTCCAGTCAACGTCTTGGTAGGATTGGAAACATTTAAATCGGGCTTTGGCTGGAGTGACGCAGAGATGTACGATCATTTCTGCTACGACGTGCAAGTGCGCTATGCCTTAGGCTACCGTGACTTGAGTGAGGGGCATTTTGAACTACGTACGATGTACAATTTCCGCAAGCGAGTCACAAAACATATGCAGGAGACCGGCGAGAATCTATTCGAGCAGACCTTCGAGCAAATAACCGACGAACAGGTCGTCGCGTTCGAATTGAAGACGGACAAATTGCGTATGGATAGCACGATGATTGCCAGCAACATACGTGAGACGACCCGCGTACAGTTGTTGGTCGAGGTGCTACAACGCGTACATCGTATGCTGGACGAGACAGACCAACAGCGTTACGCGAAAGAGTTCGAACCCTATCTGAAAGGGAGTTCCGGGCAATACATCTACCACCTCAAGGGAGAAGACATAGCCAAACATCTTCGACGCATTCTTTGTGTTAAGCTAGAAGGTGTCGCCTTTTGGAGTACTATTTGAAGTGTGGTAAAGTAGGGATGGCAGCCGTAGCAGTAGGCGCTGTGGGAAGAGTGGGCAGCGCAGTTTGCTGTCCACGCTTTCCACAGCGCAGCCACCCGACCACACTGGCTTCAAATGGTACCCGAAAGGAAATCTAACCATGTCGAAAACTGAACGTCGTCCGCGTTTGACCGCTGCCCGCAAGCTGGAGTTGTATCTGGCGACTCGCTCGGCCGATGCACC
>Ga0208279_1000541_pt1 | contig 28813 bp, 28 predicted proteins | sample AntAceMetag02UKM_FD_184766 | JGI IMG/M metagenome (GOLD analysis project Ga0208279, IMG submission 184766) | Saline lake microbial communities from Ace Lake, Antarctica - Antarctic Ace Lake Metagenome 02UKM (SPAdes) (version 2) | ecosystem: Environmental > Aquatic > Non-marine Saline and... | reverse complement strand
TTGTTTATTGTAAGATTGCTTCGCTAACGCTCGCAATGACAAGGGGTAGTGTCATTGCGAGGAGCGAAGCGACGCGGCAATCTCGCTTTTTATTTCGGCATTTTAAATATCCAGTGAATAATTCAGGTTAGCTAAGTCAGAGCCACATAAATTTGCGAGCGTAGCGAGCTAATTTATCTTAAAAGCCCTTGGCGAGGCCGTGGACGTCGTCGAGGGGGGCGGTCATGAGGATGCCCGTACCGGGCTCGTCGAGACTTCCGATAATGCTCTCTATCCCGTTCACGATATCGCCCAGAAGAGATTCATCGATTACGGTGAATATGGTCTTGTTGAATGGGCGGTTGTCCTGCATCATGCTCGTGAACCCGGCGAAGATGGGTATGTCGTGGGTGAGGAGGCGTCCCATCCCGACGCTGTCTATGACGGTCGCTCCCCTGACCCCGAGCTCTACGAAGAGCTCGAGCACCTCGTCAAGGTGTTCCTCCTTGTTGAGGACGAAGATGAGGAGCTTCATATTTAAGCGAGCTCCTTCGTTTTTATCGCCTCGTATATCTTCTCGGGGCTCCCTGCATTGATAATGGTGTTCCTGAATTCCTCGTTCTTGAGGAGTCGGGATATCTTGCTGAGAGCGCGTATATGGGGTCCGGGGTTGTCCTTCGTTGCCTCCATAGCGAATATGATGTAGGCCGGTTTCTTGTCTATGGAGTCGAAGTCGACCCCCTCCGGGCAGATGCCGAGCGCTCCGGCGAGCTCCGTCACGCCGTCGGATTTTCCGTGTGGTATGGCGACTCCCTCTCCCACGCCGGTGCTCATCGTCTTCTCCCTCTCCAGTATCGATTTGAGCACGCTGTCCTTATCCGTTACCCTGCCTGTCTTGCAGAGAAGCTCGACCATCTCCTCGATGACCTCCTGCTTGTTCTTGCCTTTCAGCGGTGTTGATATTGCTTCGACGGGGATCAGTTCATGAAGAAACATTTTTTTCTCCTGGACGTTGGACGTGTGCTTCACCGGCCTTGAATATAGCATACCTGGTGAGAGGCGGACCAACGATTTCATTGAAGACGATGGAGGCCAGGACGATGTTGACGGCCACTGTCGAGAAGATGGTGGCCGCCTGCTCCTGCGCGAGAAGAACGAGGCCGATGGCCACTCCTGCCTGGGGCAGGAGGCCGAGTCCGAGGTACTTTCTGGTGACGGGGCTGGCGCCGGTCGCGACCGCGCCGAGCCAGGCCCCCCCGACCTTACCCAGCGCCCGCGCCAGGATGTAGGCGGTGCCGAGTATGCCGATGGCGCCCAGGATTCTGATATTGAGCTCGGTCCCCGCCAGGGCGAAGAAGGCGGCGTATATAGGTGGCTGAACGGGTTCGAGGATGCCGAAAATCCTTACGTTCTTGGCCGATGAGTTGATGAGCACGAAACCCGCAAGCATGTTCGCTATGAGCGGCGAGAGGTGCAGGCTTATGGCGACGCCGCTGCAGAAGAAGATGGCGCCCAGTACTATCACGATTATTTCGTTCCGATTCCTGCGGTTTCTCACGATGAGGTGGACAAAGAAGCCCACGGTGATTCCGAGCACTATGGCGCCGCCGATCTCTATGAAGGGCCTGACCGCAACTGCGAGGGGGGAGAGGGCTGTCCCTCCGGGAAGGTTGTTCGAGCACACTGCCAGTATGATGCCGAAGAGGACGATTGAGCCGGCGTCGTCCAGGGCGACGACGGCCATGAGCGATTTGGTGAGCGGCCCCCTTGCCCTGTACTCGGAGAGGACGGCGACAGTCGCCGCGGGGGCGGTCGCTGAGGCGATGGCCCCGAGGAGGAGGGCGGTCGGGAGCGGCATCTTCATCAGGAACAGGGCGATGCTCACCGCGGCGAAGGTGAAGAGGAGCTGGAGGATTGTTATGCAGGCGATCTCCTTCCCCAGCCGCCGCAGGAGGCGGAAGCTGAACTTACCCCCGATGGTGAGGGCTATGAGACCCAGGGCAATGTGAGGTATGGGGGCGAGCTGGAGGGCCACGTCGCTGTGGACGAGCGCCAGCATATAGGGCCCCATGGCCATGCCCGCCAGGATATAGCCTGTTATTGCGGGGAACTTGAGCCTGTTCGCGAGCTTGCCGCCGAAGAAGCTTGCCAGGAGGAGGACGCCTATGCCGAAGAACAGGTTCTGGTGGAAGTATCCCCTGACCTGGGTGAGTATGTCAATTATCGCTGCCAAGGCCTAACTGCCTATTATTGAAGCATGAAGAAAAAATCGTAAAACGTGAAAATAAGAACGTGAAACGTGTGACGTGTGACGTGTAACGTGTGACGTGTAACGTGAAATAAAATACGTGTAATGTGAAACGTGTAATTGGTTATTGAACATTTGTTTGTATCTTGTATCCTGCATCTTGTTTTTTTCTCCGTTCAACGTTTAACGTTACACGCCTTTACGGTTTTATATTGCCATGTTTTCAGTGCCTTCAGTGGTTAACTTTTTCTTTTTTGTCTATTGTCTATGGTCTTCAGTCTCTTCATTGAACATTGAGCATTGGACATTCATCTTTTCCATCGTCTGTTTCATCCGGGATTTCAATGGAATCTATGAAGAGCTCTCTTCCCGCGATCACCTTCACATCCGATTTCCCGCAGGCGGGGCAACGAAAAAGGTAATCTCGTAGTATGGACTTCTTCCCGCAGGCGTTGCACTCGATTGCTGCATCAACCTTCTCGAGGTTGAATCGCGCCCCCTCCAGCTCCGTTCCCTTGGTGAGGGTTTCGAGGGAGAATAGGAGGCTCTCACTGGATACCTGTTGAAGAACGCCTATTTTGATATTAATTGCTTCTACTGTGGTGATGCTGTTCTCATCTCTGAATTTCAGAACATTTCGCAATATGTTCTCAGCTATTGCCAGCTCGTGCACGGTTCACCATTCTTTAACGATTGCCCTGCTAAGTCAAGGCGCTTTGCAAAGGATATCCCCATGTTTTGTCACCCCACTTGCACCCCGCACTTGCACCACCACTTGCACCCCGGGGGTGCAAGTGGGTTTTGTGAATATGGAGAAGCTTATGCTATATACGAATATGCTTTTTTAGAACTGCCATCACAACCACATCTAATAGCCTGCCTTTCTGCACTTTCAGGGCGGTCTTTGTTGTTGAACAGGGCCGGATGTAAACTGTAACATCTTAACGGTTCCAACACTCCGGCACACGCCCATCAATGTCCGGGAAGTAATAGTGATGTGGCGGCGGATTTTTCGTGAGATGGCCCTGCGAGAAAATGAACGGGATGATCAATAAGGCTCTGCTGATTCTTCCGGTGGGTATTCTCCTCTTGTTGCCCGCCAACCTGTGTGCAATCGAGGTTAAGGGTAAAATAGTCGACGGGGCCGACCTGCAACCCGTTAAGAGTGCCCGGGTTAAAATTGCCGTGGAATCCTATGAAGCCGAGTTGGGTGGTTGGCTGCCTCTCCTGGAGAACTCCACCGTAACGGACAGGATCGGGAATTATAGATTCTCTAATATCCCCGGAGGGCAGCGGCTGGCGCTGACTGTGACGATCCAGGCTCCGGGCTACGTGTGGTGCCGGTACAGGCAGCCCCTGACGGGAGGCAGGGCGGAACGGTTTGATTTCGGCCTTGCAAGGGCGAGGGGGAAGATAGCGATATTAGGTGTGGTGAGGGACGTTGAGAGCGATGGACCGTTAAGCGGCGCGAAGTTTATCGTTAAATTGAAAGAGAAGAGGAAGGGCGGCGGCGGGGTGGTAACAAAGCAGGTTATAAAAGCCGTGACGGATGACGCCGGAAGATGTTCTCTCGCCATCCCCGCGCGGTTTTCTTCTTTCTGCTATCCCGGAGACAGGTGTTTCAGCGTGGATGTTATCAAGCCGGGATATGAGACGGCAACCATTCGAGGGATGAGCCGCGCGCTCTACGGAGAGGGTAGGGCGGCGGCGGGGGTGAACTTTTCAAAGTATGAATGCGATGTGTATCTCTTGTTTGGAGCCGGGAAAGAATCGCCGGAGCAGGCATCGCCGCCTTTATCCGCGCTCCCGAAGACCCCGCCGGCGGCAGAAGCGCCTGTGGAAACCTCGTCCGGCGATGCTGGGCGGCCTCCCCGGGTGGAGGATGTTGCCACTGTAAGGGAAAAGGAGTCGATGATATCTTTCGAAGACCTGGAGAAGGTTAATATCAACACGGCCACCGTCGAGGAGCTCATGACGCTGCCCAGGGTCGGCTCCCGGACGGCGCTGAGCATTATACAGTTCCGTGAGACGCACGGGTATTTCAGGAAGCCGGAGGAGATTGTCCGCGTCAGGGGTATAGGTCCCATGGCGTACGATTTCTACCTGAAGGAGAGGATAACGGTTGGCGGCGAGGTCGCCGCGCTTCCTGAAAAGACTCTACCGGCGGCAAGGCCTGCCATCGAGCGGAAGGCACCGGTGGTAAGGGCGCCGCCGACGGCGCCTGCGCGTGTGACGCCGGTAGAAAGGGAACGGTCTGCCGGGCGAAAGGCATTGCCTGAAAAAGCCCCCGTGCCTGCGTTAAAGAAGCTGGGGGAGTATAAAAAGAGGTTTTCGGCTTTCCTCAGGGGAGGGAGAAAGATCCATTACGCCGTGCTGTTTGTTTTTGCCGGGATCATCGCACTTTTCTTAATAGCTTATTTTACCCAGGCCCGCAAAGCACGCAGGTAGATGCGAAACTCGAGGAGATTACCGGTTTTTTTATGCTTCGTCGCCGCGGGCGTTGCGGCCGTCCTGATTTACTCCTGCATTCCGCCGTCGTCCTTTCGCGCGGTTAAGGAACCCCGTTCCGGAGCGGCACTGGCCGAGCATGTGGCAATCGTCTATTCGAAATACTACCAGATTGATCTGGCCGGGATGGAGAAACTTCACCCATTTGACATAAATAAGTATGCAAAAATTTATCTTCAGATGAATATGGATGGATTGATACAGCCTGAAGACGTGTATGTCCCCGGGGAGATCTCAAAAGAGGATATTCTCCTTGTTCATACAGAGGGATATCTGCAGGATCTCAAAAACTCGAAGAAGGTCGCACAATACCTGGAAGCGGGTTTTGTGTCTTTAGCGCCACCGAAGTTGCTGGACCTGAGTATCCTCAGGGCGTTTCGTTACGCGGCAGGGGGGACGCTCCTTGCTTCCCGCCTGGCGTTGGAATACGGCATCGCCGTCAATCTCGGCGGGGGGTACCACCACGCCGAGCCGGGAAGAGGAGGGGGGTTCTGTATATACGCTGATATGCCTATAGCAATTCGCAGGCTCCAGAAAGAAGGCTTGATCAAGCGGGCACTTGTCATCGACCTGGATGTCCATCAGGGGAACGGGACAGCGGAATATTTCAAGGGCGACGATTCCGTCTTTACATTCTCGATGCATGAGGGCGATATATATCCTTTTCCGAAGGCCGATAGCGATATGGATATCGAGCTTGAGGCGGGGGACGGTGACGATATATTTATTGAAACGCTGGGAGTGTATCTACCCGTTGTCTTCGATCGTGCCCGTCCCGACCTTGTCTTCTACCAGGCGGGCGTCGATCCCCTGGCGGAAGACCCCTTGGCCAACCTTGAGATGACTCCGGGGGGTATAGCCCGTCGCGACGAGATGGTTATAGACGCCTGCGTCCGCAGGGGAGTACCCGTCGTTATGTGCCTGGGCGGCGGGTACAGCGAGAACGCCTGGAAGGTCCAGTACGGGAGCATCAGGAATATTATTGAGAAGTACGGTTTGGTCGGTGCGGAACGGAGACACCCATCTCGTCCGCCTTCCTTGAAAGAGAAGCTGTACACAAAGTAGTGAAGGCCGCTGCATTTATATTGCTGCGATCCTTTAGCCACTAAGACACAAAGGTACGAAGGACTGATAGAATTTAGAAGCTTTATGACCTGGTGTCTTTGTGGCAAGATATCCGGGTAATTGCGGGCGAAGATATGAAGAACAATCTCGAGATAGAAAGAAGCGTCGAGAAGTGGCACATATCCCGTGTCGCTGACCTGCTCGGGTTAACAGAGGACGATTACGACTACCACGGGAAGTATATCGCGAAGGTCAACTCCGGCGTTCTTCGAAGGAAGAGGAGCGCTCCCTCCGGCAAGCTCATCCTTGTGACGGCAGTGACCCCGACCCCGGCCGGCGAGGGTAAGACCACCACCACGATCGGTCTCGGGGACGCCTTTTCGAGAATGGGGCTGAGAACCTCCATCTGTCTCCGGGAGCCCTCTCTCGGCCCGTATTTCGGGATAAAGGGCGGCGGCACGGGAAGCGGTTACGCGCAGGTGGTCCCCGCGGAGGACATCAACCTCCATTTCGCGGGCGACATGTACTCGGTTTCGAAGGCGAACAACCTCCTTGCCGCGATGATCGATAACCACCTCCAGCATGGCAACAGCCTCGCCATCGACCCCAGGAGGATCACGTGGAAGCGCGTTATCGACCTTAACGACAGGGCGCTGCGGGAGATCTTTGTCGGTTTGGGAGGAGTGAAGCATGGGATACCCCGGAAGGACGGCTTTGACATAACCCCCGCATCGGAGGTCATGGCCATTTTATGCCTGGCGAGGGATTACCCTGACCTTATCGACAGGCTGGAGCGGATCATCGTCGGCTATACTTATCGCGGGGAGCCCGTTACGGCCCGGCAGATCAAGGCCGAGGGCGCTATGGCGGTGCTCCTGAGGGACGCTGTCCATCCCAACCTTGTCCAGACCCTGGAGCATACGCCTGCTTTCGTCCACGGCGGGGCCTTCGCCAATATAGCCCATGGATGCAACAGCGCCATTGCCACGAGACTGGCATGCAAGCTTTCCGAGATGGTGGTCACCGAGGCCGGCTTCGGATCCGACCTGGGGGCTGAGAAATTTTTCGATATCAAATGCCGCATATCCAAGCTGAAGCCGTCCGCCGCCGTTATCGTCGCGACTGTGAGGGCCATCAAATATCAGGGCGAGGGCTCTCTCAAGAGGGGAATGGACAACTTGAAAAAGCATATAGAGAACGTCCGCCAGTTCGGTGTGCCTGCGGTCGTCGCCGTCAACCGCTTCGAAGGTGATACGGAAAAGGAGCTGAAGGAGATTATCCGTGCCTGTGATGATTGTAAGGTTCGGGCTGTGATCTCTGATGTCCACGGGAAGGGAGGGGAGGGTGGTATCGGCCTGGCTGAGGCTGTTCTCCAGGCCACCGGGAGAAATAAGATGAGGTTCAGGTTGCTCTACCCGTCTAACATGCCGATCAAGAAGAAGATCGAGGTGGTCGCCCGCCGGATGTACGGTGCGAAGGGTGTGGAGTACGAGCGATCGGCGGAGCTGGATATCCGGCTGATAGAGAAGCTTGGCTACGGGAATCTTCCTGTGTGCATGGCCAAGACCCAGAAGTCACTTTCGGATAATCCCAAACTGCGGGGCAGGCCCAGGAATTTCAAGATCACTGTCCACCAGGTAAGGCTCGCGGCCGGTGCCGGCTTTATCGTTGTTATAGCGGGAAGCATTTTGACCATGCCCGGCCTCCCCCGCGTCCCTGCCGCGGAGCGTATACATATAGACCGCCTGGGGAGGGTTACCGGGCTTTCATAGCGTTATTTTCCCGTGTGTTCGCGTCTCCCGGTTATCGGGATAGAATCCGGTTGCCCCCGGTGGGGCCGTGGGACTACAATTGATTACGATGTCTGATTCCGGATTGGCACAGCTCCCTATTAAGTATGCCCCTCTGGTTGTGGGGGTTGTGACGAGCCTTTCTGCCCTGGAAAGCGTTGCCGCTTCCCGTGAATCCCGCCGTTCCTATGATGCCGTTGAGCTGCGCCTGGACTTTCTGCCCGAGGGAGAACAGCGTTCGGACCGATGGATTACTCTGTGCCGGGAGCTGGAGGAAAAGGGAATCCCGGTCATATTGACTATACGCCTCGATCGTGAGGGTGGCAGGTGGAAGAAAGACGATCTGGCTCGAAAGCCGTTCTTCGAGAAAGCCCTCGGCCATAAGGGAAGTTGATCCGTCCGGAATCATATCCATCTGCTGGCGACCTTGATGGATATGATTCCGGACGGATCAACTTCCCTTATAGGCTCCTACCATAATTTCGCCCGGACCCCGTCACTCATGGATCTCAGGTTAACTGTCACCGATGCCAGGAAGGACGGCGTCGATATCGTGAAAATCGTCACCACTATAAAGACCGGTAAGGACGTTGAAACGCTTGCCGCGCTTCTGGCAAAAAAACGGGCGCTCCCTCTCTGTGTTATCGGAATGGGGCCGAAGGGCGTCGACACGAGGTTCTCGTTCCCGACCCTCGGTTCTGTTTTAACCTACGGTTATATCGATAGGCCCACCGCGCCGGGCCAGACGTCGTGCGATGAGCTGGACGCCGGCCTGAGGGGGAGGCTGCCGCTGTACAGGGCTAGAAGAGAAGCCGGCTAAGAACTTAGCTCACTTCGTTCGCTAACTTCTGTGACTCCGACTTCGTCGGAGCGGCTTCGTTTTTCCCCGGCGGGGGACGTGAGACAAGGAGGTTCTTAAGTGATGATTAAGAGAATTTGCGTTCCGCTTTTCTGCGCGACGGCTCTTTTCCTGTCTGGTGCTGCCGGAGCGTTGGAAGGGGATGAGGGTTCCCGGCGATCGGAAAAAAAGAAGTCGCTTGGGCAGGCGGGCGGGGATATGGGGCGGAGCATCGGTTCGGCAGGCCGCGATTTCGGACGGACCGCCGGAGACGGCTTCACGGAGTTCGGCAAGGGGACGGGGCATTTCTTCAAGGAGTTCGGCAAGTCCCAGGGCCGTTTCTGGAAGACCTTCGGCCGAAAGGTCGCCGGGCCCATCAGTAAATGATGGCCTCCGGGAGGCCATCATTTTATGTATTTTCTACCCTGTAGAGTGCGAGGGATTCTTTGACGACTCTTCGAATCGCCTCTGCCGTTTTCTTTCCTATGAAGGGGACCTCGGTCAGGTCCTTCTCCGGGGCGGATACTATCCTCTCGATGCTTTCGAAGTGATCCAGGAGGGCTCGTGCCTTTTTCGGCCCGACTTCCGGCAATCCCTGCAGGATGTAAAGCTGCCTTCTTCTATCCCTCTTCGGTTTACTGCCCGGCCGGAGCCATAGTTCCTTCTCAAAAACCAGATCCTGTCTCCCCGCCATCTCGATGAAATCCGCCGTCCCCTTCGGGTCTCGAGAGAAGATAACCGGCATGTACCAGCAGATAGAGACTGAAGCTAGCGCTCCCCGGATCGCGTTCTCATCGATATCGATCCCGGAGTGTAAAAGGTGCCCGCCTTCGACGACGAGCACCGGTCTTGGCGCCTCCTTTTTTAACCTTGCGACCTGGCGGAAGAGCCGCCCGTCGATAATGGAGATACAGAAGTCACGGCAAGTCTTCCTTTCGACAGTAATAGAACCATTGATCAGATAGTCTCCTGTCTTTAAAGTGCCCTCGGAGACGGCAATATCACCCTTTTTCCTCAGGGCCTCGATAACGCCGGAGCTCCTTTCCCTGAAATCCGCTACAACCTGGATTTTATCCCGGCCAATCAAAAAAAATACTTTCTCCTTGAAAAATAATGGCCTCCGGGAGGCCATTATTTTTCTTCATGCCTCTCAGTTGACGAAGATGGCTCTTTTTCTCCATAGGTAAAAGATGATTACAGCGCTTACTACTGCCATGGCGTAAAAGGGATAGGGGTACATTTTAATATAATATCTTGTTCCTGGGCAATCATGCTGAATACAGCTACCTGGAGTGTGGCTAATAGCAGCCCCAGTATGCCGAACATGATAGAAATGCTGCCTACAATGATTACGCCCTTGGGCATTATTCGATTATTATCTGACATTATTTCCCACCATTGATCGAGTCCCGGTCTCTAAATTAATGGCCTCCCGGAGGCCATTAATTAGCAGATGCGGGGGAGCTGCTCGCCTACGGGCATGTCGATGATGCGGAGGCCGCCTGTGGCGGTCTGCATGACCACCTTTCCCGGTCGGCCTTCCGTCACTTCACCGATGATCGAGCTCTCTTTGCCGAGGGGATGTTGCCTCAGTTTCTCAAGCAGACTTTCCGCCGAATCGCCCGAGACGAAGATAACGGCTTTTCCCTCGTTCCCGATATAAAGGGGATCGAAGCCGAGTATCTCGCAGAGGCTGCCGGATTCCCTTCTCAGGGGGATGGCCTCCTCTTCTATCAGGATGCCGAAGTCCATGCCGTCGACAGCTTCGTTGAGGACCATTGCGACGCCCCCTCTCGTCGGATCGCGCATGAACCGCACGCTGCCGTCCAGGTGGGGGAGGAGGAGGCCTGTGAGCGGCGCGGCGTCGCTCTTTATGTCTGCGGTTAAATTGAGCTCGCCCCGCGCGAGGATGACCGCGAGGCCGTGGTCGGCGATGTAGCCCGTGAGGATGATCTTGTTTCCAGCCTCAATTCTTTCCCTGCAGGGACGCGGCTCCACGATCAGTTTGCCGATTCCGGCCGTCGTTATGTAGAGGCCGTCGGCGTTCCCGCGTTCGACGACTTTCGTGTCGCCAGTCACAATTGAGACGCCGGCCCTCCCGGCCGCGTCCTGCATGGACAGCGCGATTTTCTTCAGTGCTGCTATCTCGAAGCCCTCCTCGATTATGAAGCTGGAGCTTACGAATAGGGGCCTTGCGCCCATGACAACAAGGTCGTTTACCGTCCCGTATATCGATAGGCTCCCTATGTCTCCTCCGGGGTAGAATATGGGCCGGACAACGTAGGAGTCGGTGGTGAATACCGTCTCCCCGTCCATTACGGCGGCGTCGTCAAGCTCCAGTAGCTGCGGGGTGCGGAAGGCGCCCGCAAAGACCTCCTTTATGAGTTTCAAGGTCCTGGAGCCGCCGCTTCCGTGACTGAGGTTGATTATACGCTCGTTGTCCATATTGCCCCCTCACTCTCACCCGGCTACAATCGGGACAAGTTTCTCTCTTCATCCAGAAGGTGGAGAAGATAATATATTTTGATAGCTGAATAGGAGAGAATTATCATCAACATTGAAAGCCCTGTATATAGCCCATGGTGAATGTATAATATTATATTATATCAGACTATATTATATTTGTGCCAGATATAACAGGTCCCCTCCCTGGACACCATGCATGCTCCTACCGGGTTATCGGGACGGCACTTGTGACTGAAGAGAACGCATTGTGACGGGTCGGCCTTCCCGGTAAGGATTTCGGGGCAGATGCATCCCGATATATCCTGCCTTGGCCTCCCGGCACGGACCGGGATTACACTGGAAGCATCAAACTCGGAATACCTTTCTTTCAGGTAGAGGCCGCTTTCACCTATGTCACCAAGACCTCTCCAGTGACCGGGCCCGATCGAGAAGACCTCGTGGATTGTATCAAGGGCGCGCTCGTTTCCCCGGCCCGTGACGACACGGTCGTACTGGTTGAATACGCAAGGTTTTCTTTCTTCCACCTGCCTTACTATGCCCAGGATGGATTCCATTATGTCGAGCGGCTCGAACCCCGAGACGGCGCACGCGAGACCGAAGCGGTCAACAAGTGGCTGGTAGGGCTCCCATCCTATGATGGCGCTGACGTGGCCCGGGCAGATGAAGCCGTCTATCCGGCAGTCCTCCATTTCGGCAAGGGCTGTCATCGCCGGGGGCATGAGCTTCAAAGCGCTCGCTATATGGAAGTTATCGAGCCCCTTTTGAGCGGCTTCCTTCACGGCCACGGCGATGGCCGGTGCGGTCGTCTCGAAGCCGAGGGCGAGCAGTATGGTCTCCTTATCGGTCTTGGAAGCTATCTCCACGGCGTCGAGCGGCGAGTAGATTATCCTGATATTTCCGCCGCGGGCCCGTGCGGACTCGAGGCTTAACTCGGAGCCGGGGACCCTGATAAGGTCTCCGAAGGTCACAATGGTTGCCCCTCCCTCGACGCATGCGGCTATGATGCCGTCTATATAGGAAGCGGGTGTGACGCATACGGGGCACCCCGGGCCCGATATCAGCTTGATCGTCGGAGGAAGCAGGTCGGGAAGGCCGAAACGGTGGATCGCGTGTGTGTGCCCCCCGCAGATCTCCATGATGCGGATCTCCCTTTTGCTCGTGCGCCTGATGAGATCGGAGAGGGATGCGACGAGCTTCCTGTCACGGAAGGACCTGAGGACGGTGGGCGTGTCAGGCACGAAGTACCTCCCGTATCTTCTCTATCTCGGCGATCGTCAGCTCCGCCTCTTCCCTGTTTATTCTGGATATCGCGAAGCCGGCGTGGACCAGGACATATTCCCCTACACAGGCCTCCTCGATGACTCCCACGTGAACCCTCCTCTTCACGCCGTCGATGTCCACCGTCGCGTATGGCTGTTCGATCTCAAGTATTTTTCCCGGTATGGCCAGGCACATTAATCACTGCTCCCATGCTTTTAGTTAAATGGAGACTAAAGGATTAACATAATATCACAGAAGATTGACGATTGAAGATTGAAGATTGACGATTGAAGATTGGAGCTATATCAATTGATTGATGGCAACGTAGACCTGTCCGAGGGATATGCCGGCATCCGTCACGGAAACGCGTTCGGGGGCGACAGGGTCGAGGCCGCTGCCTTCGAGTCTCGCGATAGTCCTCTCTCTGAGCAGCTTGTTGGCGAAGACGCCGCCTGACAGGACGACTTTTTTTATGCCTGTCTCTTCCGATACGGCGCGTGCTGTATCTGCGGCGGCGCAGTCTACCGTGTTGTGGAAACGGGCGGATACCACGGAGGGGTCGGTGCCTTTCTTCAGGTCCTCCAGCAATTCGTCAAATGCCCCGGCCAGGTCCAGTATTCGCATGTCGCCGTCATGACCGATCGTGAATCCGTATGAGCCGGTTTCCCGCCTGTCCGCCATATCCTCTAGTCCCCTGGGCCCCTCGGCCCTGCCCTTCGAGAGATGGCAGACTCCCAGGATCGATCCAACCGCGTCGAAGAGCCTGCCGCAGCTCGAGGTGGGGGGGGAGTTGATGCCTCTTTCCGCCATCTCTATGATTGCCGCGACCTTCTCTATCCCGAAGAGCTTTTCGTACATCTCTCTCATGCCGCCGAGTGTATCGCCAAATGACCGATACAGGTGGCTTATGGCCATCCTGTACGGTTCACGTACTGCCATGTCGCCGCCGGGCATGGGAACGTACGCCAGGTGACCGGCCCGCCTGTAATCCACGGGCGAAGCGATGAGGAACTCCATTCCCCAGACGGCTCCATCCGAACCGTAGCCCGTCCCGTCAAAGGCCAGGCCGATAACCTCCCCGTCAAGTCCGCGTTCTGCCATGACCGCGGCGATGTGCGCGTGATGGTGCTGTACCCTGACTATTTTATCTGGATCGGGAGCGAGTTTCTCTGCTACTGCCGTCGTCACGTACTGTGGGTGCATGTCGCAGGCGAGTGTGACCTCCCGGGAATCGCGGAGGATGCCGGAGAGGTCCCTCTCGAACGCTTCAAGAACGTCCGGGTTCCTCAGGTTGGTGTATGGCTCGCTTATCTCGGCCGTCCCGGCCGCCGCGCGGCAGAACGTCGTATTTGTCTCCGCGCCAAGTCCCACGAAGGTACGTTTTTCCGTATCAGTTGGAAGATTGATTTTCATATAGCTGGCTTGCCTGAGGAATGCACCAGCACGCTGGGCCTGCCGGACTCGTGCTGTAGTTGAGTGTCGGGGTGTGTATTACCGTGTGTTTTTTACCGGTTGCCCTTCGGTTTTTTGGAGCTCTCCCTCTTTCAAACAACTGTTGCCAGTCCGGCATGATCTCCTTTCTTTTTGTATCCGGCAGATCCCAAAGATGCAATCGTCCGGTTTTTCCGAAGGCGATAAGCCACCTCGACTCCCCCGCGAAGCCGAGGCCGACCAGCTCCTCCGCGCGTCCCGTCTCCAGGCAGGCGGACAGGGCGCCGCTCGCGGAATCGAAGACGAACAGCCTGCCGGTGCCGTCGACCTCGTACCGCGGCTCGAATAACATGGATTCCTCCCATGTGTGATTCATGTATTTTACAGAATGAGGAGTTCTGGTGGGGCAAAAAATAATCCGTGCTCAACGTATGGCGCCATGGCGAGTGTGGATGTGGATCTGGAAGCTAACGGGAGTGGCCGGTTCTTCGCTCTATGGTGGCGAGGAACTTATCGGCCTTTTCCCGCTTCTTATCCGGGGGATTGGTCTTGAGGAAGTCGTTCAGGTATTTCCGGGCCTCACGGTATTCGTTGTCCAGGAAGTGGCTGAGGCCGAGGCCGTAGAGGGCCGGGGGGTGCCCCGGCCTGGCGGAGAGGGCTGCCCTGAACCACTTGAGCGCGCCCTCCCTGTCCTCGAGCCTGCGGCAGCACCAGGCGATGCGCACGCTGATTTCAGGCACGAGGGATTTCGAATCCTTGAGATCCAGAGCGCTCTTGAACCAGTTGATGGCATCCGTGTAGCTCCCCTCGGAGTAGTAAGTATTTGCTATTTTGCGGATGCAATCCACGTCTTCCGGCTCCCTGTTGTATAGCTCGAGGAGCGTATCCCTGGCCTCCCCGTATTTCTTTTGCCGTGTGAGTTCGGCGGCGCGCCCCAGCGCCCGGAGTTTTTCCGAGGCGGCCAGGAGAGCCGGAACCGAGCCGGCTTTCTCGACCTTCAATCCGATGGACTCAAGGGTCTCCCTCGTGAACTGGGCCATGATGACTCCTTGCGATACTTTCAGCGGTACGGTGCACTTCCCATTGACCCTGAACGCCCATTCTGGATCGGGCTCGGCCCTCCTCGGGAGACCGTCGATTCCGCGCGAGAGATCCAGGAGCGTCGTGAAAGCTCCCGCCTTCTCCCTGAATTCGGGTGAGCTGTCGAGCGCCTCATCTATGGATTGACCGGGCGGCAGGCAGGCGAGGAGATCTCGCACGTCGACCTTAAAGACGCTCGCCGTGGCAGTGACCGCGCGGCGGGCGTCTATCATGCCGAGTTTTGCCGCCCATATATACCGGTCACCCTCTCCGGAATTTCCACCCCAGTCGAACCTGTCCAGGTCGACGTTGCACTTCTCCGCCACTTCGAGCGTCGTCTCCATGCATGAGGGTGGAAAGCCCAGGAGCGCCATCTCCTCCTCGCTTTTCAGGTAGAAGTTCTGCCCGTCCACACTGAAGTTTGATGCGGCGCCGTGGCGCGTCTTGATGAGAATATCGTGGATGACCCAGTCCTCCTGCCTGAGGTAGTGCACGTCGTTTGTGAGGATGGGCTTCGAGCCGAAGATTCCGGCAAGCTTCAGGAGAACCTCGTTCGACTTCTCCTCGTCTTCTATCCCGTGGCGCCCCAGCTCGGGGTACAAGTCCTCGCCGAATATCTCGTAGTACCGGGCGTACATCGCCCTGGCTTCCTCCATGCCGTGGTCGACGTATTTCCTGGAAACCGCTCCCCAGTAACACGCGGTGGAGGCTATGATTCCCTCGTGGTACTTCTCTAAGAGCCTCCAGTCGGTAAGTCCCCGCTGGCCGTAGTAGCAGTTCTCCAGCCAGCTATCGTTGTTCAGGGCTATTAAGTTCCTCAGGCCGTCGTTGTCCTTGGCGAGAAGGATGAGGTGGTTGCGGTAGGGGTTTTTCTCCTCGATGCTCCTGCGGGCGTCCTCGACGAAGTAGCACTCGCACCCGATGATGGGCTTCACGCCGTGGCGCCTGCAGGCGTAGTAGAAGTCCACGATGAATGACAGGTCCCCGTGATCCGTTATTACGGCCGCCGGCTGCCCGAGCCCGGCGATCCGCCGCACCCCCTCCTCGATCCGCATGAGGCTGTCGGAGTAGGAACCTACAAAATGAGTATGTATATGGACAAACAACAGATGTTCTCTTTCAATATCCCTGTATGGCCAATAACGGCATTAATTACGATGACTATAGTTTAAACCAGAAAGAAATCCGAATGTCGAAATCCGAAACAATACCGAATGTTCAAAATCTCGTTGAAGATCGTACATCTACCACCTGTCCTCCATCCGCCCCTCGTGGCGGCAGATTCCCCGCTCCGATCGCGCGATGAAGGCCAGGAGATGGGCGACTTCCGGAGTCTGCGCCATCTTCCTGATCCTCTTGACCGCCTGCCCTGTGTTGAAGCCGGAAAGGTAGAGAACCTTGTACGCTTTCTTCAGGGCCCTGCGCCTGGGGAGGCTTACGCCGGCCCGTTTCAGGGCGATGTTGTTCACTCCCGTGACTACGGCGGGGCGTCCTCCCACGCTCATAAACGGCGGGACGTCCTTATTGACGGCGGAGAGGCCGCTTACGATGGACATCCTTCCTATAAGGCTGAACTGGTGGATCACGTTGTGGCCCGATATGAAGACGTCGTCCTCCACTTCGACGTAGCCTGCGAGCATCGCCGTGTTCGCGAGGATATTGCGGTCACCGAGCCTGCAGTTGTGGGCTATGTGGGTCTGTCCCATGATGAAGTTGTCGTTCCCGATGACAGTCGCGGAGCCCGGCTTCGTGCCGCGATGGATCGTGACGAACTCCCTGATGATGTTCCGGTCGCCGATCCTGCAGTAGCTTTTCTCGCCGGTGAAATCGAGGTCCTGCGGGTCGTGGCCGATCACGGTGTACATGTGGACCCGGCAGTCCTTTCCTATGTCCGTGAAGCTGCGGATATAGGAGTTGGCCATTACGACGGTGTTGTCGCCTATGGTGACGTCATCCTCTATAATGACGCCGGGGCCGATCTCGACGTTCTCGCCGATGGCGGCCCGCTGGCTCACCATGGCCGTTGGATGGATTCCCATATTTCCCCCTTGCTGCTTGCCGTTCAAAGAAACCCGAATGAAAGTATGCGGATTCGAATATATTTAGAAGATAAATTAAACCACTGAAGACACTGAAAAGCACTGAAAATAATCCGGGTTAAAGGGCCCGCAATTTTCCACGCGATATTTATTGATCCCCGTTCGTCCCCTCGTATTCTCAATGGCCGCCGGTGAGGGGGACGAAGCGGACGCCCGTGATGGCGGTCTGCTTTATCTTCCCCTCTCTTTTCTCGACGAGCATGAGCGTCTGGACGGCGAACGTGCCGCCCACGGGTATGATCATTTTGCCGCCCTCCTTGAGCTGGGCTATCAGGGGGGGCGGCACGTGAGAGGCGGCCGCCGTGACGACGATGGCGTCGAAGGGCCCCTTCTCCTCCCAGCCGAAGTAGCCGTCCCCCTCCTTCACCTCCACGTTGCCGTAGTCGAGGCGCTTCAGCCTCTCTCTCGCAGTGCCGGCCAGTTCCGGAACGATCTCGATGGTATATACCTTCTCGACGATGGGTGAGAGGACCGCGGACTGGTAACCGGAGCCCGTTCCAACCTCGAGAACCCTCTCGCCTCCCTTCAGGTTCAGGAGCTGTGTCATCAGCGCGACGATGTACGGCTGGCTTATCGTCTGGCCGTAGCCGATGGGGAGGGGAAAGTCGCCGTAGGCGCGGGAGAGGTGTTTTTTACCCGCGAACTCGTGGCGGGGAACAGTTGCCATGGAGTCGAGGACGGCCCTGTCGGTGATATCCCTCGCCTCGAGCTGGGTCCCTACCATCCGCTGCCTCGCCGCTTTGAAGTCGTTGCCGACTCCGAAAAGAAGGAGGGGGATGAGAAGGAGTTTCATAACCTCTGGATGTTGCTGTAGAGGGTGGAGAGGAGGGCGTTCCACTGGCCCCCGGGCGAGTGAACCTCGATGGGCTTCGCCTTCACGTTGAGGCGGTCGCCGTTGCGAAAATCGCCGCGCATCGCCCCGTCGTAAATTATCAAGGTCGTGTCGTTCCCCTTATCTCCGTTTATCCTGACGTCGGAGAGCCGCAGGATGGGCGGCATGTAAATCGAGTGGGTGTCGTCCACCACGACTCCGGTCGCGGTGAGAGTTTCGCCGGTGACAATCACGCTGCAATCCGAGAAAGGCGCCTCGCCGGGGTTCCCGTAAACGAAGAAGGGGCAGATAAGCGTGCTGCCGTTGTAGAACCTCATGGGCCAGAGCTTGCCGAACTCGATGACCTGCCTGGATGGGTCTTTTACCAGCTCGTCGATGGTCTCGATGATGCGCTTGTTCTCCTCCATGCTGCCGTAGAAGACGATGTCGAAGTCCTCGGTGGCTTCCTCGTAGATGCCGTACGCCAGGGAGCCGGTCACACCGATTTTCTCGAGCGGTATGGAGAGAAGCTCCGAAGCGGAATGGGCCGCTTCCGCGATCTCCTCGTGAAGGGACATGGCTACCTGGAGCGACCTCTTGCCCGAAAAGAACCCCCTGAAATCGTCGAGGCTGAAAGGCATCTCGAACTCCGCGAAGGCCTCTTTCTTGGTCCCGGGACCGAACGCCGGGTCGATTTCGTAGTGCCGCTCGATCTGCTCCGGGTGCGAGACATAGACTACCTCCCCGTCGACCGTCTTCTTCGTTATGCACCCATAGTTCCTGCCGTGTATGTCGACATCGCCGTTCTCGTCGGGGTAGTATATGATCTTGCCGTATATGCCTCCCTCGGGGTGGCTGTAGCCCTCCGCGAAGACGAAGCTATCGTCCTTCCTTAGGAAGTAGGTTGAATCAACCGGCGCATCTCCCAGCTCGCCCATGGGGACCAGGCATCTCTTCATTGTTTTTTCGAACATGTCCTTCAACTAACTCCTCTCCATCGTTTCCGCGGTCGTTACCAGTATAGCCTTTTTCGCGGCACTCCGGCACCGATTTCGACCATCTCCCCGTCAACCGACTTATTATTCGTGAGGGATGACATCACTCCGGCGACGGCCGTCCCGCATTCTTTTCACAGCCTCTTTACTTCCTCGCTCAGGGTGACGAGGATGCATTCTCTCTCCCTCTCCCACAGCTTTACCCTGACCAGCTTCGCGCGTATCCCGAGGCGCTCGCCCTGGTAGAATTCTCCCCTGAGGGAGCCGTCGTACATGATTACCGGCGTGTCGGGGGACTTCTTCCCGTTGATCTCCACGTCTGTCAGGGTGATAATCGAGGGCATGTATATGGTGTGAGTGTCGTCATCAACCCTGCCGGTCGTCTCCACGTCCTCCCGGACGACGCTCATATCGAAATCCTTCAGCGGGACCTCTTCCTCCATGAGGTACTGGAAGAAAGAGCAGATCATGACCCCGTTATAGTAAAACCTCATGGGCCAGAACTTTCCGAACTCGATCACCCGGTGTGCTGGTTCCTTCGTGAGTTCGAGTATTTTTTTTATCGTGCGGCCGTTCTCCGCCACGCTTCCGTAGAACGTCATGTCTATATCATCGACGGGATGCTCGAACTTGCCGTAGGAAAGGGAGCCGGTGGCGCCCAGGTTATCAAGGGAAAGGCCGAAGTCGCGTGCGATCATCGTGACAGGTTTTCGTATGTCGGGGTCCAGGTCCATTGCCACTTTGAGCGAGTGCCTGTGGTCGAAATAGCCGGAGAACTCGTCCAGGTGGAAGATGGCGTGAAACACGGCGAAGGGAGGGATGGGCCCCCTGTCCTTCAGAGAGGGATCGAGCTCGTAGTGGAAGAGTATCTGCTCGCGGTGGGAAGTGAGCTTGAGCTCCCCGCCCTCCATATGTTTGTTTGTTGCGCCGTAAGGCCTTCCGAAAATATTGAAGGGACCGTTCTCGTCGGGGTAGTAGATGATTTTTCCGTAGAGCCCGCCCGGAGGGTGGCAGTAGCCCTCGGAGAAGACAAATGAGCCGTCTTTCCTGAGAAAGTACATTGCGTCCCGGACGGGACCGCGAAGGCTCTCCATGGGCAGCATGAATTTATCGATAGTTTCTTTAAAAAGATCCGGCATAACTCCTCGTCAGGTAAGCGTTTTTATCACGTGGGTTGTACATTTATATAGCTTTTAAAGGATATGTCAATAAGAAAAGAACAGGAGCCTCCTCCTTCATACGGCTCCATGGCCTGTATTCCATAATTGCCCTCTCGCATATCCACCGCGTGGTGCGTTGCGTGGGGGATGTTTACCCGCTTCGCGCGGATTTTTTTTCGAGTGGGGGGTTGACAGGGGAAGGCGGTTGGGATATATATAAGGTACTTAAATATTAAAGTACCTTATATATTAAACTTTAAATCAATAGGGGGAAATATGGCAGGGGGAAATATGGCGACGACCGCCAGGGCGTGCGCGAGGAGAATAGCGACTATCATCGAGGATTGCCAGCGCAAGCTATCCGCCCGGCTCTCGAGCGAGCTCGCGAAGGGGCGGATCACCATTCCGCAATACCAAGCTCTCCTCATCCTGAACAGGGAGGGGGAGCTGACCATGTCAGCGATGGCAAAAGCGCTCTGCGTGACGACCGCCGCCACCACATCCCTTGTGGACAACCTCATCAAGCAGAATCTCGCAGCACGCCGGAGGTCAGTGGAGGACAGGAGGGTCGTCAAGGTGTCGTTGACGGACCGCGGCAGGGAGGTCATCGGCGAGGTGAAGGACGAGGTTTACAGTTTGATCCTGCAGATTATGGAGAAACTCTCGCCCCGCGAGAGAAGTTCATGGGTGAATCTCTACGAGAAGATTAACGTGCTGGTCAGGGAGGGTGGCGCGGATGAAGAATAAGGTAGTTGCGTCCCTGATAGGTCTTCTTGTATTTCCCTCTCTGTGCCTGGCCGGTCCCGGCAAGGAGACAATCAGGCTGAGTCTCCAGGAGTGCATCCAGCGGGTCCTGGAGGACAACCTCGGTATCAGGGCCGGGAGGATAGACCCCCGGATCGCGGATACCGAGGTCACGACCGCCAGGTCGGAGTTCGACCCCAACCTCTCGTTCGACCTCTTCGCGAACAAGAACAAGGAGCTGTCTGCTACGCAGCTTTCGGGCGCTGGTGCTTTGGAAGAGGAGACGCGGGGATTCAACACCGGCCTCGAGCAGAAGCTTATCACGGGAGGGACCTACAACGTCGACTGGACAAACCAGCGCTACCGGACGAACTCTCAATGGTTCACTATCAACCCGTCGTACTCATCGGGGGTGGACCTGGGGTTAAAGCAGCCCCTCCTCAGGAACTTCGGCATCTTCGTCAATAAGAGCCAGATAATGATCGCGATGAACAACATGGAGATGTCCGAGTACGATTTCAAGCAGTCGGTGATCGACACGGTGGCGGAGGCGGAGAACATTTACTGGGACCTGACATATGCCATCGAGAACGTGGAGGTGAGCATCCAGTCATACAACCTCTCAGAGGACCTGGTGAAGATAAACCAGGCGAAGGTGGCCGTGGGGACCCTTCCTCCCGTTGAGGTTCTGAAAGCGCAGTCGACGTCCGCGTCGCGGAAGGAGACCATCATAATATCCGAGAACACCTTGAGGGAAGTAAGGGACAGGGTGTTCCAGATTGCGAACATGCCCCAGCTCCGGGAGGACGTCGACTACGAGATCGTCCCCGTGGACAAGCCGGAGGTGGTGCCGGTCGCGGTCGACCAGCTTCAGAGCATGAAGGTGGCGTTGGAGAGGCGCCCGGATTACCTGAGCAAGAAGGTCGAGATAGAAAACAGGGGCATAGAGCTGAGGGTGGCGAAAAACCAGCTCCTCCCAGTGCTGGACCTCGAGGCCTCCCTCGGCTCGAACGGCCTTGGCGGCAATTATGCCAACGACCTGGACACGCTCGGCAGCGCAGACTATTACAACTGGGGCGGCGGCCTGGCGCTCTCCATCCCCCTGGGCAACAGGCTGGCGCGAAGCACCTACAAACGCAGGAAGCTGGAGGTCGAGAGGGCGCTCATCGAGCTTAAGGACCTCGAGCAGGATATCATAGTCCAGATCCGCGGCGCCGTCCGGGACATCAATTCGGACCTCGAGAGGGTGAGGGCCGCGAGGGTCGCCCGTAAGCTCGCGTCCGAGCAGCTCTCCCAGGAGCAGAAGCGCTTAGACGTGGGGAGGGCGACCACGCACGACGTCCTCGAGTACCAGGACGACTTTGCCCGGTCCCAGAAGAACGAGATGAACGCCATGGTTGATTACCTGCAGTCCCTGGTCGCCCTGGAGCGGGCCAAGGGAACGCTCCTGGAGAAGAGGAACGTCGTTCTGGAAGGGCTCTATCCGATGGAAGCTAAGGGAAAAGAAAATAAAAAGGGAAAGGGAAAGATAAAGTGAAGCTCAATCTAAAGGCTAAGAGCGTCTGGCTGGCGGCCGGCGGGGTATGCCTCCTGGTGGCTATCATCACCTTGATCGTTTCTATGGGCCGAAAGAGCGATGATGCGGCGGGTGAGGCCGCCATTCCTGTTGCTGTCGCCGTCGTCGGGAAAGGCTCCATTTCGGACGAGCTCTCGCTCACGGGGAACGTCGAGGCTGTCTGTGATGTCGACCTCTACTCGAAGGTTACCGGCCGGCTCGAGAAGCTGAACAGCGATGCGGGAGACGAGGTCGGGAAGGGCGAGGTTGTGGCATTGATAGACAAGGAGGACTTCGAGGCGCGCCTGAACCAGGCGCGTGCGGAGCTGGACGTGGCCAGGGCGGAGCTTAAGAAGGCGGCCGCGGATCTCCATAAGGCGGACAAGGACAGGGGGCGCGTCTTGAGGCTCTACGAGGACGGCATAGAATCCGAGGACCTCTTCGACCAGGCCGATACGGCTTACAAGGCGGCCCTTGCCTCGCACGATCTGGCGGAGTCGAACGTCTGGAACAGGGAGGCGCGTCTCGAGCAGGCAAGGATCCTTCTCGACGAGACGACGATAGAGTCGCCTCTGGACGGGTTCGTGGCAAGGAAGTACGTGGATGCGGGGGCCATGATAACTCTCTCCACGCCGATCCTCAAGGTCGTGAACATAGATGCCGTGGATGTCGTGGTGGCCGTGCCGGAGGTCAAGCTCTCCTACGTGAAAATCGGGGCCCCGGTAAATATTAAGGTGGATGCGTATCCCCATGATATTTTTTCGGGGAAAGTAGTCAGGATCAGCCCGTGGGTCGACCTCAAGACGAGGACCTCTAAAGTTGAGGTTTCTATCGAGAACCCCGGGTATCGACTCAAGCCCGGCATGTTTGCCCGCGTGACGCTCGAGCTTGAGCGGCGCGCCGGCGTGCCGCTTATCCCGAAGGACGCCATAATCATGGTCGGAAGCGAGCGCGCCGTCTACGTCGTGGAGGGGGGCGCTGCGATGGTGAAGAAAGTGAGGACCGGCCTGGAGAAGGGCAACATAATCGAGGTCCTCGACGGCATAGGCGCCGGGGAGAAGATTATCGTAAGGGGCCAGTCCGTGGTCTCCGACGGCAAGAGGGTTGAGGTAGTCAGGGAGGAAGATATCTTTTGAAGCTGCCCGAGGTATCGGTAAGAAGGCCTACCACCGTAGCGATGGCGTTCCTCGCCATCTTCCTCATCGGCATGGTCTCCGTTACAAAGCTTCCTCTCGACCTTATGCCCGAGATAGAGCCCCCTGCCATAACTGTTTTAACGACCTACCCTGGCGCTAGCGCCAGAGACGTCGAGCTAAAAATAACCAAGTATGTTGAAAACGACGTCAGCATTATTAACAATCTGAAGGATATAAACTCGACCTCGAAGGAAAACCTCTCTATGGTAACGTGCCAGTTCGAGTACGGCACGAACCTCGACGAGGCGTCAAACGACATCCGCGACAGGCTCGAGTTCACCAAGCTGGACCTCCCCGACGACGCTGAGGACCCGATCCTTTTCAAGTTCGATACGAGCATGATCCCAATTCTCTTTATAGGCTTCAGTGCGAATGAGAGCTATGCCCAGCTCCACCACCTAATCGACAAGCGTGTGGCCGACCCCCTCAAGAGGGTCCCGGGGGTGGGCGCCGTGCAGCTCATAGGAGGCATGGAGCGTCAGATCAACATCGAGCTCGACATGAAGAAGGTCCACGCCACCGGCATACCCGTAGAGGATATTTTGAAGATCCTCGATCGGGAAAACCTCATGCTCCCCGCCGGCTCGATAAAGATCGGGACGAAGGAATACATCGTCAGGGTCCCCGGCGAGTATGAGAACGTCGGGCAGATAAGGAACGTCATCATCGGGAAGAGGGACAGCGCGCTTGTCTACCTCAAGGACGTGGCCACGGTGGAGGACAGCTTCAAGGAGCAGGTGAGGAGAGTGTGGATAGATAAAAGGCCGGCCCTCTTCGCCATCGTCCAGAAGCAGTCGGGAGCGAACACGGTCTCCGTGTGCCGCGCGGCGCTGGAGTGCATCGAGGAACTGAAGAAGACGCTTCCCGCCGACGTCGATATATCGATTATCCAGGACAGCTCGGAGTTCATTATACAGGCGATACGGAATTTGCGGCGGTCGCTTCTCTGGGGAGCCGTCTTTGTGATCTTCATTGTATTCTTCTTCCTGAGGAGGGGGAGAAGCTGCCTGATTATCATTACCAGCATTCCGTTTTCCCTGATAGCCGCCTTCATTCTCCTCTATGCCTGCGGCTACACGATAAACATAATGAGCCTCTCAAGCATCATCATCGCTATCGGCCTCGTCGTCGACAACTCTATAGTCGTCTTGGAGAACATTACACAGCACTTCGAGAGGGGCGAGCGGCCGTCGGAAGCCGCCGTCTTCGGCGCGTCCGAGGTAGGCCTCGCCGTGGGGGCATCGACACTCACGACGGTGGTTGTGTTTCTCCCTCTGATGTTTCTTACGGGCATTTCGGGCATCATTTTTATCCAGCTTGGCCTCGTTATCTCCGTTACCGTTATGGCGTCTTACTTCACGGCCATTACGCTGACGCCCATGCTCTCATCCAGGCTGCTGAGGCCGGTTGATGCGTATGTTGCCCGGGGAAAGTTCTTGAGCCGGTTCAACAGGTTCAGCGAGCGCACCTTCGAGGTCGCCGACTGCTTTCACGAGGTTATTCTCGATAAGGCCCTCTCCAACAGGAAGTGGACGCTGGCCATCCTGTTGCTGATTTTCGTGGGGGGCATGTTCCTTGTGAAGTTCGTGCCGAAAGAATTCATGCCCGAGGAGGACACTGGCGACCTCAGTGCCACGATAGAGATGGCTGAGGGAACGAAGGTGGAGGAGTCTGAAAAGTTGGGGATGCTTGTTGAAGGTATAATCTGGAAGGATGTCCCTGAGATCGAGCACTCCTTCATGCGTTGCGGCCAGTCTCGCGAGGGAATCAGCTCGGCCTTTGGCTCAAAGGAGGGCCCTCACGTTATCACCGTAGGAGGCAAGCTCGTCAGTAAGAGCAAGAGAAAGAGGTCATCGAAGGACATTGCTGAGGCCCTTAGGAAGAAGGTCTCGAGAATACCCGGCATAAAGAAGCTGACCTTCGAGACGTCCGATCCCTTTGCCAGGATGCTGTTTGGTGGGGGGAAGCCGGTCTCGATCGAGGTCCTCGGCGATGACCTCGAAGAGTCGACACGGATTGCAGGGGAGATAAAGAAGATACTTAAGAATACGGAAGGAGCGAAGGACGTCACCACCTCTATGGATATGGGGCGGCCAGAGATAGTAGTATCCGTGGACAGGGACAAGGCCTCGTCCCTGGGCCTCTCAATGGAGAAGATAGCCGAGACCGTGAGGACAAATTTCTACGGGAAGGAGGCGACGGAGTTCAGGGAGGCCGACGAGGACTACGATCTCTTCGTTCGTCTGAGGGAGCAGGATCGCGCGACAATGGAAGACCTTGCCAACCTTACACTCACGACAGTGAGCGGCGAGCAGCTGCAGTTGCGCAATGTCGCCCGGATAGAGGAGGCTACCGGCCCGATCGAGATATTGAGGAAGAACCAGCAGCGTGTCGTCAAGGTCGAGGCGAACCCCTACGGGCGGACGGAGGGCGAGATCGTGTCCGACGTGATGGAGGGCATGAAGCGCGTCCCCCTCTCGGCCGGCATCATGGTCAATTTTGCCGGGGCCGCCGAGGAGAGACGGGAAGCATTCGGGGATGTGGGTATTCTCGTCCTGCTGGGCGTGGCCCTCGTTTACATGGTAATGGCAAGCCAGTTCGAGTCGCTCATTCATCCGCTCGTGGTTATGTTCGCGATTCCATACGCGTTCATAGGCGTTATCCTTATTCTACTGATTACCGGTCTCAGCCTCAGCGTGGTGTCTCTCATCGGCGTCGTGATGCTCATCGGTATAGTCGTGAACGACGCGATCGTCCTCGTCGACTACACGAACATACTCAGGGCAAGGGGTCTTGAGATGTTCGATGCGATCAAGCTAGCATGTAGGAGGCGTCTCCGTCCCGTCCTGATGACGACCTTCACGACTATCGGCGGTATGCTCCCCCTGGTTTTAGGCAGGGGAGAGGGGAGCGAGAGCTGGCGGCCCATAGGCCTGACGGTCATTGGCGGCCTTCTTGTGGCGACTTTCGTCACACTGATCCTGGTCCCGACCATCTACAGCATCTTCGAATCCCTGAAAGTCAGAGGGAAAGGGAGAAATGATAATAAACCACTGGTGGCAATGAGTGGACAGAAAGAAAAGGGTGAAACCGCGGATTATACGGATTGAGCGGATTTGTGGTTCAAAGAAGGTTTAAAAGGAACGAAGTAGATTCCTCGCCTGTCATTGCGAGCCCTGTGAAGCAGGGCGTGGCAATCTACTTCTATTATAAAATTCGTGAAAATTGGTGTAATTCGTGGATAGATATCTTTTATTCAGCCTCTAGAAGCAGTTAATGCTTAGTTCTTTGTACTATTTCTTATAAGAGGATTTTGGGGGAGAAAAGAATATGAAAATGATAATTCTTGCCTATAACATCGCCCTCGACGAGGAGATTATGGAGCTCATGGAAGGCGCCGGCCTTGACTTCTACACGAAGTGGACGAAGGTCCTGGGCAAGGGTCGGTCGGGAGGTCCCCACCTCGGAACCCCTGTCTGGCCCGGCTTCAACAACGTTCTCATGGCAGCGGCCGAAGATGATAAGGTCTCCCCCCTCCTCGACGGCGTCAGGGACCTCCGCCGGAGACTGGGCAAGGAGGGAATCAAAGCATTCGTCCTCCCTTTAGAAGAGGTGACGTAGAACCCGGCAGCCGTATGCTTTTCTTATATCCTGGTATCTCTTTTATAAGAACGAAGACCACTGCTCATTTTTGACCCCAGGTCTCCTTCTTCGTGCCTTGATGCTTTTGTGGCTATTCCTTAATGGTTTTACTTTGCTTTTAACCTTAAACCGTTGTTAGCTTCTGTTTTCTGCCCCCATCCTTGGAGGGGCATAGTTCTAAAAATGTGGAATGTGGAGACCTGACCCCCTGGTTTAGCTATTTTGTGAGTTCTGCGCCGAATTCAACAGCTTTTGCCTTTAATTCCGTATTAGAATCAATAGCGCCGGTCTCCATGGGGGCGAGGGGAACCAGAAAGCTTTTCGACTCCTTTTTGATAAAATCAGCAATAGCCTTCATAGTCTCCTCAACCAGCTTTAAGCCGCCGTTCTCGTCACCGCTTCCCGATGCGATCAGGGCGAAGGAAGTCTTTTCAAAACCGGGAGCGATGCGGTAACCATCGCCCTTGATTTTGAAGAGGGAGAACATGCGGTCTAGCATGAGCTTGATCTGGGCTGAGAAACCCATGAAGTAGACCGGTGTGGCAAAGACGAGGACGTCCTGCTCCGGCATTCTGGCCAATATGGGGGATGCCTCGTCTTCGATAACGCACCTGAACTGATCGGACTTTTGGCAGACCATGCAGGCTGTGCATCCATTCACCTTGTACTGAAGCCGCGCGGCATCCACGATCTCTACCTCGGCGCCCTCCTCGCGGGCGCCGCTCGCGACCCAGTTCGCTATGGTCATAGTATTGCCATTATTGCGCGGACTTCCACAGATGATCATGATCTTCTTTGTCATACATTATCCTCCCTTGCCTTTATTGCAACACTTGCTGATAATTATTTGACTTCTGGCTCCTGTTTAGCTGCGCAATACGAAATACGCAGTACGCTGTACGAATCACTTTTTAATCTGCGTTGTCACCAGCCTCTTCTTTATTCCCTTCAAGTTGCCGAAACATAAGATATTGTCTCCCTCGCGGATTTCGGTCTCAACGGTTGGCAGGGTGATTACCTCGTCCTGTCTTTGAATGGCGAGGACGACTATCTTCTCCTTTCGCAGGGCTAAATCGTGGAGCTTTTTATTCGCCAGAAGGCTGTCCCCGCCAACGGGGATACTGCAGACACCGTAGCCGCGGGTCAGGGTAACCATCTCATGGAATGAAACGGGCCTGAAGATATCTCTCTTTATCATGTGTGACCTCATGGCGTTCGCGAACTTATCTTTAAATACTGTCTTCTTGAAAATTTTGTACAGAGCGTATCCGATTGCGACGAGCAGAAGTAGGTTGAACATGGGCAGGAGGCCCGCCGGGATATACAGTCCCAGGACGGGAACCCGGAAGTGCAGTATATCGGTGCGGTTCCGTATGGTGTTTGCGAATGTGGCGATCAGGGTGACGAAGCCCGCGTAGCCCAGGACCATGAGTACCGAGGCTATGGCCCGCCTTCGCGGGTTTGCCGCGATGAGCTCCGACTCCTTCGTCGTGAAGCCGGTTCCCGTGAAACAGGAGAGCGCCTGGAACTGGGCCATCTTAAGATGCAGGCCGGTCAGCTCCAGCGCTATGGCGCCGAGCCTGACTGTAATGACCAGGATAATAATTACGATAAAGAACAGTAACAGGTTCATAACCTTCTCCTTCCTCTATTCTGCGAATTCGCCCTTTCCCTTTTTATTCTATTCTCCCCTTAGCTTGATGGTACAGGAATTTGTTATGTTTTCAAAGGTAGCCGCATAAATTTGCGAGCGTAGTGAGCTAATTTATTCTGGTGTTGTATTAATCGTGTACGAGGTTTAACATTAGCAGAGGTGTTTAAGGCTCCTGCAAAATAGCAATTTGCTTTAATCAATTGGCGGAAGCAACACAGGAGATGGGTGGCAGGAGAATTAGGAAGGATTTTTTTAGTGGTAGAAGGAGAGAGAAAGCTACCACAGGCAGAAC
>Ga0208279_1000540_pt1 | contig 28861 bp, 29 predicted proteins | sample AntAceMetag02UKM_FD_184766 | JGI IMG/M metagenome (GOLD analysis project Ga0208279, IMG submission 184766) | Saline lake microbial communities from Ace Lake, Antarctica - Antarctic Ace Lake Metagenome 02UKM (SPAdes) (version 2) | ecosystem: Environmental > Aquatic > Non-marine Saline and... | reverse complement strand
ACCACCAACCACAGATCTGGCCAGAACAAACGCATCTACACAATGCGAACTATAGTGTTTAACGATACCTTTTGGACAAATGTCGAACTCGTAAGAGTTCGACATTTTGGCCTATTCGTGTCGTTAAGCACTATTCTGGCGAGAACCGATTAGTCTCACTTAATTGGTTCTCGACTATAAACGTTTTTTTGGATTTTTGTGAAGTCTTTTTCAAACGCAGTTCGTCTCTAAGACCTTTCGTTTCAAACCTTTGTCTCAGGTGTAACTTTAGATCGCGGCACACGATTTCGGCATAAAACCACGTTTTGCCCCCTTTTTAGTCATAGCTTTGACATCTTCAACGACTACATCTGTTATCGGTATGATCTGCCTGAGCTGATCGAGTATTCTCAGCTTGGCGTGCCACCTAGCATGAGTAGAAGGCGGTAACGATTTTTTGTTTCGAAGTCGGTTGTGGAATCTAGCGGGTCGTCTCCAACAGTTACGAAATCGCCTGGATCGTTGCATATTACGTCTAACTTCCAACGATTTCTTGATGTGATGTGGTGCTTCTGACATTCCATTCAACACAATTTCTTGTGTGCCAACTACAGACCATCCTTCGAACTTACTGCCAGGATCGATACCTAACGCAATATGTTAATTACCTGGTTCAACTTCTTTTTTCAAAATGATGCAAAATACGCCTAGCTTATTCCAGTAGGGACTAGCTTGACCATTTTTCAGAAGTAACCTCGCCCTTGTTGGAGTGGTTGGCATCAACTGCCGCATCTTGGCGTCCATGACAGGAATGCGCATATTATGCTCTCCAGGTCGAGTCTGGGTGAAATGTCCCTTCGGGGTGGCGAAGCAGGCTTAGGGTGAAATCCCATCGGATTCGGCGTGCCCAGAAGCGGGCAAAGCTAGGGAAGTACTCTGCCGATCTTAATAGCCCACAAAGCTGCTGCATTTTGTTGCCCCCTAGTCCAACTGTTTAGTCTCGCTTAGCCGTTCGCAAGCCACGGCCTTTAGGCCATGGTAGTTGACCTAATCCTCATATCTTGTTGCGATCGGCATCCGCCTTCCAGATCCAAAGGCCTTTGTGGTCACTTTGATGCCGGGCGGCACTTGCCTTCTCTTGTACTCGTTCTTCTTTACGGCCTTTATGATCCACTTTATGCATTCTGGATCAAAGCCCCTTTTCAGAATTTCTTCGAGTGATGATCCTTCTTCCACGTAATGGTGAAGCACGGAGTCGAGCACTTCGTAGGGCGGAAGCGTGTCCTGATCTTTCTGATCTGGTTTCAGTTCAGCCGAAGGTGGCCTTTCGATGATCTCGCGCGGAATCGTCTCGACGTTTTGGTTAATACGATAGGCCAACTCGTAGACAGTCGTTTTTGGGACGTCGGATATGGCAGCAAGCCCCCCGGTCAAGTCACCGTAAAGTGTGCAATAACCGATCGCAAGCTCGCTCTTGTTGCCGGTTGAAAGGACGAGATGGCCAAACTTGTTGGAGATTGCCATCAGGATGTTTCCCCTTATCCTGGCCTGGACGTTTTCAAGGGTTACGTCCACAGCATCTTCGTTTCCCAGCCCCAATGGACTTCTCAGAGATTCGATGTAAGTTTTGTAGATATCAGAGATGGGTATCTCGACGAAGGCTATTTTCAGGTTTTGGGCCAGTTTTTCTGATAGATCTTTGCTCTCTTGAGATGTGTAAGGCGAGGGCATTGAGACTGCCAAAACGTTCTCTTCGCCCAAAGCATCTCTTGCAAGGCAACAGGTGACTGCAGAATCGATTCCCCCAGAAAGTCCGATCACAGCTCTTGAAAAACCACACTTTTGGACATAATCCCGGATTCCAAGGACGAGCGCCCGGCGCAAGGGTTCGATCTCGTCTTTGGGAGGGTGAAGGTTCGAACTGCCAGGAACGTCCATCTCGACGATTCGTACAGATTCCTCAAAGGAAGGTGCCAGCTCGATGAAATTTCCGTGTTCATCGACTGCAAAGCTGTTGCCGTCGAATACCAGCTCATCGTTTCCGCCCACTTGGTTCACATACAAAAAAGGTATTTTGTGATTTTGGGCGTGTCTTTTTATTAGATCATATCGGATATGCTCTTTTCCCAGATGGAAAGGTGACGCAGAGATGTTTATGAGAAGTGTTGCGCCCTTTTTGGCCTGCGCCTCAATTGGATCAAACGAGTAAAGAGGCCTTGGCCAAAGCTTTGGATCGTTCCAGGCATCTTCACAGATAGATATTCCTAAGCATTGGCCTTTGAAGAGCGTAACTCCCACACCAGGCGCAGGATCAAAGTACCGGGTCTCATCGAAGACATCGTAGGTTGGAAGGAACGACTTATGCTGAGTTGCAAGAATTACGCCGTTCCAGATCAGGATGGCGGCGTTGTAGAGCCCCTTTCCAGTTTTCTTTCCTGTGAGAACTGGCGCACCCATAACGATACCTGTCTCGTTATACTTGGCAGAGATCAAGATAAGCTCTCGAAGAGCTGCCTGAGCTGAAAGGACGAAATCGCGTCTTTCCAGGAGGTCTCTTGGGGGGTATCCTGTCAAAAACAGCTCTGAAAATACCACCAGATCCGCTTTTTCGTTGAACCTGGCCAGGATCTCGATAGCCCGTTCCAAGTTTCCCTCGATGTCACCCACAATCGGGTTTAGCTGTGCAATGACGAGCCTCATTTTATTACCATTCACATGTGCAAGCATAAGTAATATAGGGATTTTGAATCGAAGGAGATATTTATAGGAAGAATTGCAGGAATGGGGCGTGAGGTTAAGCTATCATTCAGGTTGTAGTATGGTTGTGATATGGCAAACTGACAGCGACGCATCCCACTGCAAGCAGCGGGGTATTCATTTTAAAAGTACAGTCCTGAACGCTAAGTTTGACACTTATCCCTTATGTGCAAGAGGATTTCGACCCGAAAAACCATCCGCTTATCGGCCTTGTAGTGGATGACTTCTTTGATATGTTGTATTAAGTGTCAAGTCTAAGGTTTATGACTATAAACCTTGATGGGACATAAGCACCAGATATCTAGAACTTTCTGTGCCCTGTTCAGAGGAAAGAGCTTTTGTACAATTTAGTACAACGATAGGCAGGGATACCATGTGGCAGGAGATTCTGGCTAAGTTCAAACGTTATCCGGCCCAGGAGAAAGTGGTCAAGCTGATCCTGGAGAGGGGTTTTCAGATAAATGATCGAGGCAGGGTCGTCTCGGGGAACATTGAAATCCCCCACGCACAGATCGCCAAAGATCTGGACGTGGATCGTCGAGTGGTGGACACCACTGCTATATCCATCCGAAATGATGACCAATTGTGGAATATATTCAAAAACATCCGTTCAATGCCCCTCCTTGCGGAGGTAGCACCTGTATTGGGATTGGGCGTGATCGAAATAACTCCTGTAGACGCCGCTCAGACAGGTCTTTTGGGTGAAGTGGCCAGCGCTGTAGCAGAGTATGGCCTTTCCATAAGGCAAGCAGTTTCAGACGACCCCTTCTTCGTTGAACAGCCGAAATTGACCATAATCACTGAGGGAAAGATCCCTGGGGATCTAGTCCGATTGTTGATGGATGTAAATGGAGTCAGGCGGGTGACGGTATACTGATTATATGCGCGTATTTCAAGTAGAGCCTATTTCAAAACTATTTATACGACCATTCATCGCCACTCGAATTTTGCAGGCCATTTGAGGCCAAGGATGGTGATTTTTGCGTCTGCAGGTATAATTGGTGAAAACCAGTACGCGGCACTATTTTGGAATGGGCTCACCAAGAAGAATCATAGAGATCAATTACTGGGACAGGTTTTGCTTCACCGAGTCTCGCGGAGACATTTGACCCTTAACTTCTCCCCCTCGCCATTGAAATCAAATCCCATCTCTCTCAACAACTTAGGAGTTCTCCCCTTGCCATGAATTAAGGCTTCTACCAGATCTGAAGGCTCATCAATGTCGCAACCGCATCGATAAGACTCATATACGCAAGGCTCAAGCCCCAAATCCCGGGCGATCTTGAGATGTTTGAGAAAGCTCAGACCGTAGTAACTGACTCTAAATTGGGGGTTTCTGATCAGTATTAGGTTCGTGCCACCCCCCCTCCCTGGAGAGATCACCACGTCACCTCTTGTTCCGACCAGATCTTCTAAGTCCCTCGCCCCAATAAGTGGCAAATCTGCCATGGCAATCAAAAGATCAGATGGCCATCCTTTCCGCCCCCAATTTTCTATCATCCAATTAAGCGCAGGATCAAGCTCTGCATCGCACTCGATGATCTTTGTGGATCGTACAGAAAGAACATTTTTGGGCAGAGGTCCTCTTGACAGGATCAATACTTCCCCGAGTCCCAAAACCGCTTCTGCTACGTCTTCCAACATGGTCAAGGCCAAAAGTCGTCGATCCCCAGAATTGAGAACAGATGATAGCCTGCTCTTGGCGCCCTCTAGCTTAAAGGGTATTACTGTCGTTATGGGTTGCATGAGCTATCTTGACCTTTCAGGCGGGCCCTTATCACGTCCATCTTTGAAGGTCTAAAGAGCACACCACCAGTCTTTGGATAACAAAGGCCGCGAAAGACAACCACCGGAGTGCCATCGCCGCCCTCGCCCATAAGAAAGTTGGACATGGCGGCGATCTCGTCTATCACAGCTTCTTGAGTGATCTCTAGCTCCCTTCCTTCTAGATCTCGTTCGCCCCTCCAATCGCGCACGGCTCCAATACCTGCCCAACCTATGGCAACTCCGGCTACACCGCAGCGAAAAGGGCGGCCGCAAGTGTCGGTGACGATCACAGCACAGTCTTTGCTAAATCGATTTCTAATCTTCTCAGCACTAGCTTGGGGATCTTTGGAAAGAAGAAGAATCTTGTCTTCGCCCACGTTGGAATTGTCAATTCCAGCGTTAACCCCGATGTGGCCGAACTTGGTTACGACAAGAAGGAACGGCGAAGCTATCAATATCTCATCAGACTCGTCTAAAACGGCCTGAACGAACCGTGGATCTTTTCCAAGTTTTTTGGCCGTAACATTCGACCAGTCGTTGGGCGAGTAGTCCTCAAGACGCTTGGACCTACCCTCTGACTTGGAAACGACGGTCGAGGCGATGCAAACCACGTCACCGTCTTCCAGGCCGATGCGACCCTCTATCATCGAAGCAAGATCATCGCCCTCTTTTACCAAGGGCATCCCTTTGATCACTTGACCGCTGATCGAGTCCATGGAGATCGATTTGGAAAGACTTCGAAGCGCGTTTCCACTACTTGAACCGTTCCTCGTAGGGTTTGGTGCTTATGTAAAATTGGCGTGCACGCACCAAGAGGTCCAGAAGGCAAGAGTAGTTCTCAGCAACCCCTGCCACTCTATCATCGCTTCGCTCTTCCCATTCCACCACGTCGTAAATATCGACGAGTGGCCTCCAGAATTTGGGGGGTAAGAACTCCATGTGATACTTATGTTTGTCCGTGAACTCAAGAAGTATACGTGGATCTTGACCCATCTCACCCAAACCCCATCAGGACGAACTTTTCCTCTCTACGAGCTCGGCGAAAGCCAGAGTTCCGCTTATCTTCTTGACCTTGGCTTGTACGACTTCGCCTTTGGTGGTGCGAGGCACGAAGATCATGTATTTGTCCACCTTAGCGATCCCGTCGCCTTTCCTGCCCACAGACTCGATACGCAGCTCATAAGTCTCGCCCTCTTCGATCAAGTCTTTTGGTACCACCGTCTTTGCTTTTCTCTTTCTCACAGGACGATGAGCACCACAAGCTTCACACTTGAGCATCAAAACTCGGTCGCTCTTGATGAGCTGGGTATCTGGTCTGTGACATTCAGAACAGATCACGTACTCCTGGACGTAGGAGTCGACAAGACGTTTCATGGTATCTTCGGAGAACTTTCCCTGGAACACGGCATGTTGCCCTTCAATCTTGCCGGCAGTTCCCATCTCTTGGAGCATGAACTTTATCAAATGTTCGGGATTCCTGTTGAGGGTGTCGGCTATACTTGCGAAGTTCTCAAGGACTGTCGTCTTGCCTTCATAGAATATCTTGGGCGTGGGTATCACAAAACGGTCTTCAGTGCCCTTGGCGGCGGGCATCGTTTTCATTGCCCGCTCGAGCCCTTCCATGTAATCTTCCATCAAAACACCGGCGAACTCCTCATCTTATAAGTTCCTCGCCCCTATCTACAATTATCTGGGTAGGGGTGGGCAGCTTGTGGCCAGCTCTTTTTAGGCCACTTTTGGCGCTAATCACGTTTTGAGGCGTGACGCTCACCGAAAATACCTTCTGATCGGCCACGACTCGGGCTGCGGTTCCAACGGCTTTTCCGAAGGCGTGACGCATCCCGCTGGAGACACGGTCTGCTCCGGCTCCTGTGGCCTGCTTGTTCTCTCTGATCACATGATGAGGATATACCCTCAATTTCATATGAAAATTCGATCGGCCCACGGTCTTTATCAGGTAACGGTTGGCAGCAACTCTGGCAGCCTCAAGGGCGATATGCCTAATCTGACAAGGTTCTTTGGCCATTAGAGTGAGTGTTACCGGAAATTCGGCAGTCAAATTGCCCATGTCGTAATGGACCACTTTGCTTCCCGGAACGCCGCCCATGTATTTCTTCCTGGTGTAGGGACGTTCCCGCCTTCTGTACATGCTTGCTGGTTTACGTGCCAAAACTGAATTCCTCCAAATAATCTTGATCGAGCCAACCTACTATATCTGCCAGGTTTATAAGGGTTGGGGGGCAGCGGGGTGAGCTCATTTCGCCCCAAGCCTCAAACTGTAGCGAGGGTAGATGCCGATATTTCGCCCGCGATGGGTTTTTTCATCAAATTGGCCGCGTCTTCTGTGGTGAAATTGGCAAGAACCCACATCAATTTGACCAAAGACACTTCGGGAAGCATGTCTTCGCCCTCTATAGCACCTGCCGCCAACATGTCTCTGCCCGTGTCATAAACCCTGTCACAGATTCTGCCCCGCAGACATTGGGACGTGATCACAACCGGAACTCCTGCATCGGTTGCTGTTTTTATAGACGCAACCCAGTCTGAGGCGACGTGTCCAAGGCCGGTTCCCTCGATGACGATACCTTTGTATCCAGATTCGACATAATAGTCAAGTACGGTCGAAGGCGATCCTGGATAGTATTTCACCAGAGCGCACTGTGGCTCTAATTTGTCAAGAAGCTCAAGCTCGACTTCGCCTCGTCGCTGGTAGTCTCCAAAAGTCTCGATCGTTCTTGTGAGGTAGTCCACCTTGCCCAACGGTGGCCAGTTTATGCTCTGGAAAGCATCTCTCCTGGAAGTGTGCATCTTGCGAACTTTCGTTCCTCTGTGGATCAAACAATACTCGTCACTGGTGGACCCATGCATCACCACAGAAACTTCGGCGATATCGCCCACAACAACCGTTGCGGCACAGATGGCGTTCATGGCAGCATCGCTGCTTGGCCTATCCGAACTCCTTTGGGATCCCACCACCACTACCGGCACGGGAGTTTTGAGCATGAAAGAGAGGGCTGCTGCCGTGTAGGTCATGGTGTCGGTCCCGTGGGTTACGATGACGCCGTCAGATCCCTTTCGTATCTCTGAAGCGACTGCTCTGGCAAGCTCCTGCCAGTACTCGGCCTTCATGTTCTCGCTAAGGATGTTGTATATGACCTTGCCATCATAATTTGCTATGTCCTCGAGCTCTGGGATCGCTGATATTATGTCCTCGGCCGAGAACTGGCTCGTCACCGCGCCGGTCCTGTAATCGACCTTGCTTGCGATCGTCCCACCAGTGGATAAGATGGATACATTAGGCAATCCCTCTCTTCTCTTGAGTGGTGGCGCAGGTGGGATCTTCGGTTTTTTTCCCTTTTCCACAAGTTCCACAGTGCAGCTCTCTTTGTCGAAACCGGCGTTGTAGCCGCTATCCATCTTTATTACTATGTGGCCCGTGGCCGAGGGCATGAGAACGCCCTCGCGTCTTGCGCCATCTTTCACGACCAAGATCCGATCCCCCAATTCCAGCATTATAATAGGCTCCTATAGGCTCTTTTGCCAGGAGTAAGCTTGAAGCCAGAAAAACGTTGCCCCACGATTACATGCCATTCACCATGACGAAAATCCATTATATGAGCCCTGCGAAGGGTGCTTGTCAGAGGCAGCTATCATGATCTATTTCGTTACTGGAAACAAAAGCAAGTTCGAGGAGGCTCAACAGATCCTGGGCGAGGTTGAGCAGAGGAATTTGGGGTATATAGAAATCCAAGCCGATACTCTGGAGGAAGTAACCCTATTTGGGATGAAAGAGGTTATGGAGAAGCTAAAAGGCCCCGTCATGATCGAAGATGCTGGCCTTTTCATAGAGGGGCTAAACGGATTTCCAGGCGTATACTCGGCTTACGTCTTCGACACAATAGGAAACGAGGGCATTTTGAGGTTGATGGACGGCGTGGAAGATCGGCGGGCCGTCTTCAGGTCTGTCCTGGGATATGCAGAACCCAGGATGGTGCCTGCTATCTTCAAAGGCGAACTCTGGGGCAATATCACGACCGCGCCCAGGGGTGCGGGGGGCTTTGGGTACGATCCCATCTTCGAGGTCAATGGAAAGACCATATCAGAAATGGGGCTTGATGAGAAGAACGGGATATCTCACAGGGGTGCATCCATCCAGGCACTTGAGAGGTGGCTTTCGGCAAGGACGTGACTGATCGCGCCTTTTTGGAGTTTGTCGATCGTTCCACCTTGTGCTATCGTTCTTGATCTGTCCAATTTGCGATCTGTCCAATAGTGTTTCGGGATCGATTCGGATCGTCCTACAGATCACACACCATGTTCAGCGTTTTTTCTGAAAAGCGCATTTTGGCAGCATGCTCATGTTTATGGATTTGATCATGGGGGCCTGGACCGCCGATATGTAGAACGTTCGGCCCTCGACATCCAAGACCACATCCGTCATCTTGGGCGGCTTGATCCTTGTGGGAAGAAGGATGGGACCGTCACAGGTGGTGCATACCCTCAGCTCAGAGAAGGAGTTCTTTATGTACTCCCTCATCTCTGGATCTATCTTGATGGGCATCTTGTGCAACTGAAACACCTTGGGATTGATAAATGGTATGTCCCAATACCCCCAGTATCTGATGGTGTCTTGATATTTGCGATCAATATCTCAAGGTCGATATCCATTATCTCAAACTGGGTTAAGCGAGCATTCAAATCCCACTTGCGCCACCCCCAAAGTTTGAGCAAGACCGTGTACCCACCAATTCCGAACTGGGATGCGAGAGGCGCCAGTGATGCCAGAGGTGTAAACTCGTGAGAAACAAGAAGAGATATTACAAGGCCAAGGACCTGGCCAGACAGCGGATCGAGAAGCTTTTTGAGCTAGCAGAGGGCGAATACGCATTTCACCCTGAAAGAAGCGATCGATATGTGGCCTTGGCCAAAAAGATGGGGATGAGGCAGAGGGTGAGGATTCCGCCCCGTCTTAAGAGAAAGATGTGCAAACACTGTGGCTGTTACCTCTCGCCCGACCGATCTCGTGTGAGGCTGCGCGATGGCATCCTCACTGTGACCTGTCTTCAGTGTGGTGGGCAGGTGAGACGACCTTATAAATAGTCGAGACCAGGTTGGAGGATTTCGATCAACTTTTTGGCATTCTCCGCCCGCTTTACCTCACTCCTTTAATTCATACAGTATCTTCATGGCTTTGGTAAAGGGTGGCATTCCTGACGTCAGAAGGACAACCCTAAGAACGTCCACAATTTCGTCTCTGGTAATATCAAACTCCTTCATCGCGCTCATCATCTGTTTTTTCATTGCCCTTTCATCGGAGGCGGCTGCGTTAATGCCCACTGCAATCAGTTTTTGGGTTCTGTAGTCTATGACCTTTCCAGTGTATACGGCCTCATTTAATCCCACAATCGCATCGTAAAGGTCTGAATAGTCCTTTTTTACACCGATCATTCCTTCGCCAAAGAAGACTTCTTCCTTCATTTTATTCCACCATGACTTACTTGTTTGTCTTATATTTTATAGCTTTCTCTTATGATTCGTCACTGGTGTCTAACGCGATCTAAATTGGGGCATCTCCTTTTTCTTTTTATCGGATACCCCACAATTTGCAGTGAAGTGTGCCACTACAATTTGACTAAATATATACTTATCTGTAAAAATTGGATGATCCCCCACATGTTGTCGTGACTTTCGTTGCAACTCCCGTTAACTAGCCCCCTCTGAAGGACGGGGCCTTTCGCCTTTACACACATCTCATTAATATAATTCGTAAATGACTAAAAATAGTGACCGGATGGCCCTTGGGCCATCTTACCTTGCGTCGTAGTAGCAGACCTCGTCCACCTCTACGACCTGGGGCGACCCCACCTTGAACTCTTGGCCACCTCTTGCCCGGCCGTGCCCTACAACCTGAAGCTGAACCCTTGCGGCCTGGGCCTCACTTTCCTCGTAGAAGTCCGCTCCTGTCTGAATCATCCTGTGAGTGACCAGCTGGAGTTCTTTGACCCTGACAAGAAGCCCCATCGTCCCGGCGACCACATCTGAGGCACACGTCTCAGTCACAAATATCACATCGCCCAGACTTACGTCGAGCAGTGCAAGGAAGTTGTGGGGGCTTCGAATCTCCACCGTTCTAACGCTGTTTGCCACCAGTTCTTTGATAACCTGTCTTGATATCCCCGTTAGTGCAACGCGGTCCATGATATATCACCCGTACATGGGACCTGGAAGTTCAGGTTTTGCCATGTCCTCAGGAGTGGCCGTCTTGACCTGATCTGCAAGCCTTTGCATCTGAAGCTCAATCTCTTGAGCTCGCTCCTCAAGCTTTGTGGTGTCTACTCCCAGGTTGTAAAGCTTGTTGAGCATATTCACCGTTGCCACTGCAGTCACGGGATCTGGTGCCATGCTGTGAACTTCGCCAAGGAGACACATGGCAGGAAGACCCCTTACGAGGCATTCGTTCATGACGCTGCCTGATATTCCAGATATGGTGCCAAGTTCCAATGCCTCCAGATTCTCGTGTATCCGGTCGAGCATCTCTTCGGAGGTCGCAGCTCCAAAGACCCGACGCTGGTCGCTTATTATTGATATCCCCGCAAGACAGATCATCTCTTTTGCGTTTACCGACTCGATCCATGAAATAATTCCTTTGGCAACGTCATAACAAGCCGCTGGATGTATCGGCACGTCTGAGGTGATCATCACAATGCCAAGATCTGCTTTCTCATAGATTCGGACAGGCATCTTGGCAAGGCCCCCAAGCAAGACCGAGAGCGGCGGAAAGAACCTGGATTCCACAGCGCCCAGGTAATCCATGTTGAGTTCGTTGACGATATACTGGCTGGCAATGTTGCCAACCAGGCCGACCCCTGGAAACCCCTCGATGATGACTGGATTTTCAGAGCTCGGTCTTTTGGCTATGACCTGGACTTGATCAGTCATGAAAATATAGTACTATCCTGATGGGAGATAAGAGCATTGCTCTCAACTTGCCCTAGAATCGGCTGGATCGAAGGTTTTGCTGGTGTTTGAGCCAAAAATTCGACATTTGATAAAGTCGAACTCAAAAGCCGGAAACGAGCCAGAAATGGAACGAATGTGGGATGGAAACGAGCCTTAAGAATGAAAACGAAAGCGAGCTGGGAATGGTGATGAAAATGTGGCTGAAAGTTACGAGGAAAAAGATAAGGGGCCGGATGCCGGAAATGACGCCAGAGGCGATGCCAACACAAGGCCAAAAGGCCAAGAGCCGATTACTGACGTTCCTATGAAAATGTCGTCACTATGAGGACACTACATAGCGATTTTTATGTTTTGGATATCAGAAAAGGCAAAATTGGTGCGGGGGAAGGGAATTCAGCACGTTTTTACCTTCACCGTTTCATAAATACTACCACTTTTATGATTATGCAGATACAATAAATCCATATGTCAATGTCAAAGATAATTGGTCGCGACGGTCGGCTGGTATGGGACAATTTTCCAGTATCCCTAAAATATTGGATGATAGAATGGGACAAACCAGATGGCGGAAAAGAGAGCTGGCACGGTAAAGCGATTATATCTCAAACAGACCTTCGCGCCATGATGGAAGAGCTCGCAAAATCCAGGCCCATTCAGATAAAGGAGCCCATCTTCGCAGAGTTTCATAAGGGCAAAGAGGTCTATAGTGGACAGATCCTGATTTCATCATTTCCCGATCCCATCGACTCTAATCCTTTAATCGATTTCACAGGCATCAGCAAGGTAAACCACCCATCACTAAAGTGACGGGCATTTGACGTGCCCTGGTTTACCTGATCATCAATTGGGAGATAATATAATTGATAACCGATAGGAACGAATTTATAGTCAAGAACTGATTAGATAACACTAATCGGTTCTCACCAGAATAGTGCTTAACGATACGAATAGGCCAAATCTCTAACTCGCAAGAGTTTGAGATTTGGCTCAAAGGTATCGTTAAGCACTATAGTTACCCTGGAATGCCGCCTCAGTTTCAGGCTCTAAGGGCACCGGTTAAACAGTCCCGATGGGTCGGGGCAGTGCTTGTGCCATTCAAAACCGTTTCATATCCGATCGAGAGGAAGTCGGATCCCGGGATTGACTCCACAATCTTGGGTACGCACAATTCCATTCGTGGAGGTAAACTCTATGTTAGTTTACACAAATTCGAACGCATTCCTTCACCCACTAAAGTAGGGGGGATCCTGCTGCGTTCGTCCTGAACCGGGCACAGGCATCTTGAACAGCAACAATCCAATAGGCCAAAAAACGAAAAAGCCCTGGAGCATCATTAAAAACTGATTTGCTCTCCTCCAGGAATGCAATCTTCGGTGTGCAGGGGCTTTCACTTTAACAGGATGGGGGCCCACATAAGTCCAGATCCGACTTCCTTTGTGGATACGTCACCCTCCCCTACAAGTGGTCGGAGAATGTCCTTATCCATTATTTTTCATCACCGCACCTAAAAATCTGGTTTTATCGGACCGACATTTAATCAAATTAATTTGTCTTTATTCAACCAAAACTCATTTAACATGGGGCTAACATGACATAACATGCCGATGTACCTCACCGGATTGTCAAACAAACAGAAACCGTACCGGATGCGGTAAACGCCAAAAGTGCATGAGAACCCAACAAATCGATAAGCTTTCGGCGCATTGCCGAAGGCTTATCATCCCTCACGGTATCGATGTGCTGGAACTTTTCACCTCGGCTGGGTGGGGACTTTTCACAAGGCTGCATCTCACAGCTTTCGTGTTCTCAAATTTTCATTCCGTCGCAGCTGGCGAGCGCGAGATCCCACACTCTATTTTTCGACCATGAAGTGGCCAGAAGTGAACCTCACAAGAAATACGATCGAACATATGAATTATTTTAGATACTAACCGCAAAAAATTATTTATATTATTTATTTTTATCTTAAATATGCCATCATTTAGTGTAGCTCTCTTGTAACCTCTATGGGGGATTGTATAAAAAAATAAAACTAATTATTGTAGCTGCCTTTAGGAAAATTTTAAGTAACATGAAGTTGATATAATTACTCTCAGATGGTGAAGAACTTGAATCTGAAACGCATCATATTAGTGAACGTCTGCATGCTTTTGCTGGCGTTCAGCGCAGCAGCAGAGGACATCAGCGCGATCTTGGTGGTCGACTATGATGGCGACGGAACGATCGACAAAACTGTCGATCATGAGATTGCTGAAGGATCTTCGGCTCACGACCTGCTCGAAGCGACCACCGACGTAGAAGTGGAGATGATGGATTGGGGCGCTTTGGTGGTCGGAATTGACGACGTGATGGCAGACTGGGAAGAAGAAAGCACCTGGTGGATGTTTGAGGTCAACGGCGAACAATCTGACGTCAGCGTTGACAAATACGTCCTAGAGCAAAGCGACATGGTTGCAATGTCCCTTGCCGGGGCCGAAGAGGGAGCCATTACCGTGGTTTTGGAGCTTGACTACGATGGCGACGAAATGGTCGACAAGGCGATTCATCATGTGATGGAAGCAGAATCCACGGCTCTCGACTTTCTCAATGATGCCAGCGATCTGACAACCGAGGAGAAAGAGTGGGGATCCTCTGTTGTCGGCATTGACGGATGGATGACCAACTGGGATGAAGAAGGCACCTGGTGGATGTTCGAGGTCAACGGTGTGCAGTCTGACGTCAGCGTTGACGGTTATGTCCTGGAAGATGGCGATTCTATCACTATGTCCCTTGCTGGAGCGAAAGAGGATGCCATCACCATGGTTCTGGAGATCGATTACGAGGGCGACGAAATGATCGACAAGGCCATTCACACCGTGATGGAAGACGGCTCCACCGCTCTTGACCTTCTCAACGACGTCGCTGAAGTCACTACCGAAGAAAAGGAGTGGGGAATGTTGGTGATCGGAATTGATGACGTTGCCACCAACTACGGAGAAGATGGCACCTGGTGGATATTCGAGATCAATGGAGTCATGTCCGAGCTCAGTGTGAACAGCTACATGCTTGAGTCTGGCGACATCATCACCATGTCCCTTGGAGGAATGGAAGAAGCCGAGGCGCACGAAGCTGCGACTACATAATATCTGATGATTGTATCCAAGTCGTTGCGGTAAAGCAGAAGAATCAGAAGGGGAATATCCCCCTTCCTCGTTTTCCTGCTTCTTTTTTCCTGAAGGTTGATAATTCCGGCAAGTGACGATACACTTGGCCGGATGGGATGCAGTGGTTTTGGGCGAGGATCAATCGACATATTGCCGGCAGGAACGTTGCGGGGTGTGCCCTTTGATCTTTTCGCCCCCATTTGGCAAGATCGAAGATCTGGTCAACCAGGGCACATTACATGCCCGTCACTTTAGTGGCGGGTAGTTGACACCTTGATCTTCTGTAGATCGCGTCCGATTTTTACATTTGCGTCGGATCCAAGACCTCCCTTCACGTCTCTTATCATCTCTTCTTCGTGCCCGATAGTCTCGGGGTATAGATGAGTCAAAACTACTCGGTCCACGTCTTCAAGAACTTCGCCCAACCGACGAGGAGTCGTGTGATTTGTCACCTCAAAAGGCTCTGGAAAAGAGCACTCGTGGATCAAAAGGTCCGCGCCCATCGCCAGGTTCGCCACAGAAGATACTGGTTCTGTGTCTCCTGAATAGACCACGGCCTTTTTGCAGTACTCGACCCTGTAAGCGAGAGCTGGAATGCTATGAACCGCCTTTGCCGTCGCGATTCTGACGCCCGAAATGTTGAACTCTTCGTCAGGCTCGACCTCGTGAAACTCGATATCGAGATCTTTCAAATAAGAGTAAAGCCCCTGACAATTCCTGAACCAGTCTTCAGTCCCACTTGGCCCAAAGATCTCCATCTCGCACACCCCCAAAAGCCAGCGGGCTTTGGAAAGGGCCAAAAGGTCGGAGACGTGATCTAGATGAAGATGGCTCAAAAAGGCAACGTCGATATCAAGAGGGCTAAACCCTGCCTCTGCCAACCTGAGAAGTGTGCCAGCCCCACAATCGAAAAGCAGTGGATCTTTTGCCTTCACGACTAATCCTGCCTGTGATCGCCCCGAATGGGGTATGCCAACTCCAGTTCCAAGCAAGGTCACCTCGATGCTCATGTATTGGAGTTAAGAAAAGACGAGCAATAGATGTGCCGGTACGTCGATTTTAACTTGCGGGAGTAAAAGAGGGCTAAAGCGGGAAGTCCCCGGTCTTTAGGCCGGTCTCGTTAACTCTTTTGAGTTAACGGGAGTTAGCGACGATAAGTCGCTAACAGGATGAAAGCGGAGCCCTCCCTTTCGTTTCTGGCCATCGATAATGACTTAAGTCAACAATGGAATACACCAATTTTGGTAACACCTATGAAATACAAGTTAGCCTCGACGTTCTAATGAGCTACGTAAAATCCCAAATGGAGATGAACGAAGTGATTATCAGCTACAAGTACCGCATCTATCCCGAAAAGGTTGCAGAGCGTAAGTTAGACGAAGCTCTGGATACTTGTAGGTGGCTTTACAACCGCCTCCTTGAAGAGATCTCAAAATCCAAGGAGAATGGCGTCCAACTCAAGACATACGATACTCAGAATATGATACCTTCTTTAAAACTGGAGAATCCTGATCTGAGGAACGTATATTCTAAGGTTCTGCAGATGGTGAATTATACCCTTTGGTCCAACATCAAGGGGCTTTACGCCCTGAAAGAGAACGGTCGAAAGGTTGGTAAATTCAGATTCAAGGGCAGAGGTTGGTATAAGACTCTGAACTATAACCAGTCAGGGTTCAAGATAGATCAAGATCACTCAATTCTGAAACTTTCCAAGATTGGTGATGTCAAGATCAAACTACACAGGCTGATCGATGGAAAGATCATCAAGAAGTCCGGCAACAAGTGGTATGCGATAGTTCAGGTCGAACAGGAACCAGAACAACAGATCTCGGATGCAAAATCTGTTGGAATCGATTTAGGTCTAAAAGCTTTTGCAGTGGACAGCGCAAGTTATGTGATAGAGAACCCAAGGTTCGCGGAAAAGTCATCTGATAAACTGAAAAAGATCCAAAAAAAGTTGTCAAGAGCAAAGAAAGGTTCTAACAATAGAAGAAAGATTTTTGCTAAGTTGAACAAGGCATATGAGAAAATCAACAACCAGAGAAATGACTTTTTGCATAAACTGTCTCGATTATACGTGGATAGTTATGACACGATCTGTGTGGAAGATCTTGATGTAAAGGGATTGAAAGAAAAAGGCAATTGCAAAGGATTACATCGAAACATCCATGATGCATCTTGGTCCAAGTTTTTGTTCATGCTTTCCTACAAGGCTGAGAGTGCTGGTAAGAAGCTGATCAAGGTTGACCCAAGAGGTACATCTCAGAAGTGTTCTTGCTGTGGAAGCGTTGTGAAAAAGGATCTATCCGACAGAACTCATGAATGTCCTTTCTGTGGATTCGTCTGCGATAGAGATTACAACGCTTCAAGAAACATACTAATCTCGGGGATGGGACTGCCCTTAGAGCCTGCCGAGCCAGAACCTCTACATCGCATCTCTGTGATGCAAGTTCTGGTGATGAATCAGGAAGTCCCGCCCTTTAGGGCGGGGTAGTTCACGTACTCCTAACGAATTTTGATCGCCAGCGCGATCTGATATTCAAGGTGATATATTTGCAAAAAAACGTGATCAAAGATCCAGGGTTGGCAGAAGAAGGCGAGAAGAGAATTGAATGGGCTCGGCGCCACATGCCGGTTCTCCAGAAGATCAAGGACGAGTACGAAAACGAAAAGCCGTTAGAGGGCGTCCGGGTAGTGGCCTGTCTCCACGTCACAGTTGAGACCGCAAACCTCCTTACGACTCTTGTAGCGGGCGGCGCAGAAATCTCGGTCACCGGCTCTAACCCGCTCAGCACTCAAGACGACGTGGCCGCAGCTTTGGCCAACAGAGGGATGCACGTTTACGCTTTCTACGGAGAGAACGATGCTGAGTATTACGAATGCATCGAGAAAGCTCTTGACATCAAACCCAACGTCACCCTGGACGATGGCGCAGATACCATCGCCACAATTCACAAAGATAAAAGAGACCTGGCAGATGAGATGCTCGGTGGATGTGAAGAGACCACCACCGGCGTCATAAGGCTCAAGGCATTGGCCGACCAGGGCGAACTTCTCTATCCTGTGATGGCGGTGAACGATGCCGAGACCAAGATGATGTTTGACAACAGGTACGGAACCGGTCAGAGCACGCTTCATGGCATAATGAACGCCACCAACTTCCTCTTTGCAGGAAAGAACGTGGTGGTAGGAGGATACGGCTGGTGCGGCAGAGGTTTGGCAAACAGGGCCAGAGGAATGGGCGCAAATGTCATAGTGGTCGAAGTCGAACCTAGAAAAGCTCTTGAGGCTGCAATGGACGGCTTTAGAGTAATGCCGATGATCCAGGCAGCGCCCTTGGGCGACTTGTTCGTCACGGTCACAGGAGATATCTCAGTCATAAGAAAAGAGCACATGGATCTTATGAACGACCAGGCAATCATCTGTAACAGCGGTCACTTCAACGTGGAGATCGATATCAAGGCCCTGGAAGATCTCTCGGTGAAGACGACCGAGGTCCAAAAAGACGTCGTCGAGTACAGGATGAAAGACGGTCGAAGACTCTACCTTCTTGCAGAAGGCCGCCTGATCAACTTGGCTTCAGCTTACGGCCATCCACCCGAAGTCATGGACATGAGCTTTGCAAACCAGGCCCTTTCTGTAAGGTACATCGCCGAAAATGGGCCAAGTTTGGAGAAGAAAGTCTATTCCGTTCCTGCCGAGATCGACCAGAGGGTGGCAAGGCTCAAGCTAGAAGCGATGGGAATAGAGACTGAGACTCTAACGCCTGAGCAGTATGAGTATCTCCATAGCTGGCAGATCGGGACTTAAAGGCGGCTAAGAGGTGTAACTGATGGACTTAAGAAGCGAATCTGTAGAATCTTATCTTTGCGAGATGGCGGGCCAAAAGGTCCGGCTTCTTGCCATGAGCACCCTTGGCGAGACCATTCCGACCTCCGAAGACGTGAAGGGTTTTGGCTATGGAAGCCCGGTCATGGTCGAGTACGAGCAAGAAGGCGAAAAGAAGTCCGCGGTTCTTTCTACCATGAGGGTCCAGGAAGGCTTTGGCCACGATCACTTCTCAGATCGGGCCCAGGTTCTTCTCTGGCAACATTCGACTTTTGATGCACTCCCCAAACATGCAAGGTCCATTGATATGGGGTACTTCACCAAAGAGGGCGATCTCAAGTCCTGCGGTTCTGCCGCAGAGTTCTTCCTTCTCATGGAAACGATCGAGGGAAAGGAGTACTTCTTCGACTTAGAACGGATCAAAGAGGGTGGCGCAACCGATCTCGATATCGAGAGGGCTCTGGCCCTTTCGTCTTACCTTGCAGATATCCATTCGGTCAAGAAAGATTCAGCTGCCCTCTATCAAAGGAAGATAAGGGACACCGTTGGCCATGGCGAATGTATCATGGGAATCTTGGACGACTATCCATCTCATCCCACCTTCTTAGAGCCAAACGAGCTTTGCGAGATCGAGAAGAAATGTGTTGAATGGCGCTGGAAGCTCAGGGAACAGGCCCATAGGCTCTGCCAGACACATGGCGATTTTCATCCCTGGAACGTGATGTTCAGAGACGGTGCAGACTTTTCGGTTCTGGATCGAAGTCGTGGAGAATGGGGTGAAGCTGCCGACGACATAACCGCCATGACCACCAACTACATCTTCTACTCAGTCCAGAAGAGCCTGAAGTTGGAAGGCGGACTCGAAGCGTTGTTCGAACAATTTTTCGAAAACTATCTTGACAAGACCGGTGATGAGCAACTGCTCCAGGTTATCGCTCCATTCTTTGCTTTTAGGATGATGGTAGTGGCCAGCCCCACTTGGTATCCTCTGCTATCTGACGATGTGAGGCGGGCGCTCTTCAACTTCGCCGAAAACCTCTTGGACGAGGATGAGTTCGACTATAAGGCAGTCAATCGCTATCTAACGCGATGATCTGAGATGAAAAGCCTATACGCCTTCGAGCTTTCAGGCGAGCACCCCACCATTCCCAAGAGCGAGGCTCTCGCCCTTTTGGAGATCTACTCTTCTGAGTACAGGGTGATCTCTTCTCTAGATCGGTGCCTGATAGTCGAGGCCAGCGACCTGGATCTCGATATCGGCGCTCGCCTCGCCATGACCCATCGCATCCTCCAGGTTCAGTCAATGGTTGATGCCGACCTGGTGGCGATTATGGATGCTGCGGCTGAATTGGATATTCCAAAGCTGCGGTACAAGGTGAGAGCGAAAAGGCTGGGGCTCGCAACTCTACCCAACGATCTTGTGGAACGAAAGGTGGGCTCCATCTTGTGGAAGAGGGGGTATCAAGCAGACCTCAAAGACCCAGAAATCGAGATTCGGGTCCTCACTACAGAAGAAAAGGCCATATTGGGCCTGGAGATTGCCAGGGTCGACAGAGGAACTTTTGAGATGCGCCGCCCTCATCTCAAGCCCTTTTTCCATCCAGGGGCGATGGGGCCCAGGATGGCTCGCGCTTTGGTTAACATGGCGAGGTTAAAGGGGGGCGAGAGACTTTTAGACCCGTTCTCAGGAACTGGTGGATTCCTGGTGGAAGCGGGCCTGATGGGGATTAGAGGTGTGGGCGTGGACGCGCAAGAGTATATCGTTAGAGGTGCGAAGGCCAACCTTCCAGGTCTACCTTGTGATCTGATAGCTGGCGATGCAAGACGCATCCCTTTGCGGTCTTGCTCCATCGAAGGTGCGGTATCAGACGCGCCCTATGGCAGATCTGCCCGCATAGAGGCAGAATCTAGGGACGAGCTTCTCGTCCGTAGTCTTGAAGAGCTCTACAGAGTGTTAATTCCAGGAAGTTACATGGTCTTTGTGGACGATAGGTCCATAGGAGACGTAATAAAAGAATCTGGGTTCGATGTGGTCGAGGTTCACGAGGAGAGGGTTCACCGTAGCTTGACCAGGCACATATACGTCTCTTGCCGCTAATAGCCCCCCCAATATTTAATTTTAAGATTTGTAAATAACACAAACCCCTCAAATCTATGTTTTTAAGTACGACTAACTATTAATAGTGTAAACTTAGCTTAGACAGGTCCTTACCATATGGTGAATCCACTCCAGTCTTTGAAAGCAAGTAGCTCTGAGACTTGTCTGAATAATTCTTTGGATTCTCACAAGGAAGAGGAATCGCAAGGAAGATGACGTTATGTCGCCAAATGAAAGATATGCAATTGCAGAAGAACAGCTCAAGTCCTTTACCAGATCCAAGATTCGAACTCAGGTCATGCTAAGCCTCTTGGAACGGGCAAAAAGCTCATCAGACTTGTCAAAGGAGACTGGGACCCGAAACACCACGATCTTACATGCCATAAAAGACATGAGTGATTCGGAGATCATTACCAAAACCAAATATGGATATGACCTTACTAACTTGGGCAAGATGCAGGCATATCTACTGGACGACATGATCAATTTCGTTCAGATCCTGGAACAGTACCGAAATTTTTGGAAAAATCACGACATAACAGGAATCCCCCCTGAATTGATATCGAGAATGGGGATGCTTGCTCAATCTGAGATCATCGAAGGAAATCCCGCTGAGGTTCTCAAAACTCAAGAGTATTTCATATCAGAACTCAGTAAAGCAAAGATGATACAAGGTGTATCTCCCATTATAGTGCCAGGATATCCTGAAGCCATTGCCACCGCCCTGACAAACGGTGCCAAGATCGATCTGATCCTGACCAAAGACGTTCTCAATATTGTGACTGAGAACTATTCAGGCTTGCTAAACGAACTACTCAAGCTTGAGACTTTCAGGCTATATCAGATCGATACAGACGTTACAGTGGCCTTTACACTCACCGATAGAATATTCTCGTTAGGGCTTTTCAGGGCAGACGATGGGTACGATGTCGGAACTGACCTCAATTGTATCGGGGATTCGGCCAGGAAATGGGGCAGCGAGCTGTTTGAATATTATCTGAAAAAATCTGAGGAGATAAAATCTATATATAGTGCTTAACGATACCTTTGAGCCAAATCTCTAACTCGCAAGAGTTTGAGATTTGGCCTATTCGTATCGTTAAGCACTATTCTGGTGAGAACCGATTAGTGTTATCTAATCGGTTCTTGACTATAACCTACCCGTCCTTTTTTAGTCCAGGTTCTTTGACATGTACGGCCCTTCGAGCTGGTATCCATGACGTCGATAATAGGGTCTTGCCCCGATCCCGCTGGTGACTGCCAATTCAGAATAACCTGCATCTAGTGCCATCTCTTCAGCTTTTGCCAGAAGCTTTGCACCAAACCCTCTGTGCTGCCAACCGCCTTTTTTCCCCAAGGGCATCATGGGTCCATAGATGTGAAGCTCTCTCACCCTTGCTGCTTTGCTCAGCCTCAGCCTCAGAAAACCCGCCAGGGTTCCGTCCTTTCCCTCGTAGGACAAGAACCGTTCTTCGCCACCGCAGGCTCGATACCTGATATCGGTGAAGGAGACCTTTATTTCGGAAATGCCTCGAAGTCCTGCTTCACGACACCGGATGCATCGGCACCTTTTCCCTCTGCCCTCCAACCTTTCCTGCGCCATCTGGCGAATGTTGCTCTTTTTCACCCCTGCGACGATCTGGTGAGCCGGGATGTCTCTTTGAACCCTTTGGATCCTGGTATATGGTGGGACAAGTTCTTTGATCTGGGATATGAGCTCTGCGGCCTCGTCTACCTCAAGTGGCGTGTACTCGCCCTTTTGGTAAAGCTCGTGAAGCTCGGTCCCTGCCACCACCAGGGTAGGATAGATCTTGAGGTAGTCCGGCCTGAAATCCTCGTCGTCAAAGAGCGTTCTGAAGCTTTCAAGGTCGCACTCGAAGTTTGACCCGGGCAAACCTGGCATCATGTGAAAGCCCACTTTCAGCCCTGCCTCCCGAAGATCGCGGTTTGCGCGTACGGAGTCTTCGACTGTGTGGCCTCGTCTCATTTTTTTAAGGACAAAGTCGTTCGTGCTCTGGACGCCGAGTTCGACCTTGGTTCCGCCAAGATAGAGGATATTTGTCATCTGAGTGGGCGTACACCAGTCAGGCCTCGTCTCAAAGGTGGTGCCCACGTTTCTCACCAGGGATTGCTCGTTCTCTTTTGCAACTTCCAAGAAGCTCTTTCGTCTCTTGAAAGATTTGACCCAGACAGGATAATCGTTCATGGCCTCAAGACACCGCTTCACGAACCAGTGCTGATACCCAAGTGGCCTTGAGGTTATTGTCCCGCCCATGATGATAAGGTCAACCTTGTCGAGGGGGTGGCCTATCTGGTCGAGCTGGGTGAGCCTTGCAAAGACCTGATCGTAAGGATCGTAGTTGTGCTGGCCCGCCCTGAGAGCTGCAGGTTCCTTTCCAGTGTAGCTTTGGGGGGTTGCAGGCATCTCTTTTAGCCCGACACCGCCAGGACAAGGAACACAGACCCCATGAGGACAGGGCGCAGGCGATGTCATGGCTGCAACTACTGCAACCCCTGAAAGGGTGCGAGTAGGCTTTCTTACGAGGAGCTTGAGACGATCCCGCTCATCATATTCCGCCTGGGCCAGTATGTCTGCGTTCTTGGGAAGGCTCGATAGGCAAAGCCTCTTGCTAACCTTCCGTTTCCATCTTTCCAGCTCTGATTGATTCGAGACGTCTCCGGATAGGACCGCATCCACGATCTCTCTCAAGGCGGAATCGATAATCTGATCATCTGGTTTGCTGTTGCCATCTTGCCTTTTCAGATCGTCGAGTTTGCCTATTTCACCCAGTGGACCGCCTCCGCCATGTCTTGACCTGGTGGTGGGGTGGGCTTTTCGTCGGGCCAGCCCAAGGAAATTATGGCAGTTGGGATCAATCGTTCGGGGATGGCCAAAACGTCTTTTACGGCCCCGTCATCGAAAGCCCCTGTCCAGCAGCTTCCAAGTCCCATGCCGTGAGCTGACAGGAGAATACAGGTGGCAGCAGAGGCCGCATCCTGGATGCAGTAGAGGTGGCCTCGATCGCCGTACCGTCTTTCAGACTTCATCGGGTCCGCGCAGACCACTATCAGGACGGAAGCTTTTGCCACATGTTCTCGGCCGTAGGCGGCCACAGACAACATCGTCTTGATTTCAGGGCGGGTCACGACGAAGTATTCTCTCGCCCTGAGGTTTCCTGCCGAGGGCGCAGTCTCGGCCATCTCCAGGATAGACTCGACCACGTCTTGCTCGATTGGCCGTTCTTTGTATTTTCTGATCGACCTTCTACCCCGGAGCGCGTCTTTGAGGTTCATCAATTGGAGATCGACCCGAAGATATAAAAATCTCGTCTAGACTTCTTTCCTGGATGAGGGGCAAAAATATAAGAGCTCTCGATCTCTCCAGAGGCGTGTGGTGTACTTTCCGATGATAGATATTGCAATTCCCAAAGGAAGCTTGGAGCAACAGACACTCCAGCTCTTCAAACAGGCAGGTCTTGAAATCAAGAGGACTGAACGCGAGTACAACGCCAGAATCAACGATCCTAGAGTAGGGAAAGTGAAGATCTTAAGGCCCCAGGAGATCCCAACTTACGTTGCCAAAGGGTACTTCGATCTTGGTATATCCGGAACCGATTGGATCAAAGAATCGGAGTCTGACGTCGTCACCGTTGCCGAGCTGGACTACGGAAAACAGGGACCCGGCAAGGTCAAGGTGATCGTGGCAGTTCCTGAAAGCCAGAACGCGAAATCCGCAAAGGACGTCCCTCCTAATAGCAGGGTTTCTACAGAGTACCCCAACCTGACAAAGAAGTTCTTCGACGATCTTGGAGTACCTGTAGAGATCCAGTACTCTTATGGAGCTACCGAGGCCAAGGTTCCTGAACTCGTGGATGCCGTGGTCGATCTGACCGAGACTGGATCTACCTTGAGAAAGAACGGGCTTAAGATCATCGACGTGATTTTGGAGTCCACTTCTGAACTCATCGCCAACAAAGAAAGCTGGAACGACCCCGAGAAGCGAGAGGATATCCAGGCTGTGGAAACGTTGCTATTCGCGGTGACCAGAGCAAGAGGCAAGGTCATGATCGCCCTGAACATTCCAGAAGAGAGGATCGAAGATCTGGTATCGCTCCTGCCGAGCATGAAGCGGCCCACCATATCCAAGCTCTACAACTCTGGCTATTACGCAGTCCAAAGCGTAGTCGACAGGTCGCAGGTAAACCTCCTCATACCCGAGCTAAAAAAGGTGGGGGCAGAAGACATCCTGGAGTTAGACATTACCAAGATCGTGCCTTGAAAACATGGGCGCATAACCGACATCCATGATCAAAAGGCTCATGTCTGAAAGATGAAAATCGATATGTTGCGATGCCATTTTTGTGGAAAATCAGGTGGAAAATTGATGGCGGGCGTGAGGGGATTCGAACCCCCGATCTACAGCTTAGGAGGCTGCCGCCTTATCCTGGCTAGGCTACACGCCCACAACGCCACGACTTTGAGGGGGGACACTCATATATCAACTTTTCTGGAGACGAAAGCGCATCGGTGCGCGCAAACTTATCGCGTCTCCTCTAAATCTTTCAGCAGATTTCTGAATAGGGCGCTTCAACAACGTTCGCATCGGCCGGCAGTCTCACCCAGATAGAGCACCTGGTCCCTGCAGCCGTATCTGTAGACTGTGGTTCCTTTGCATCCAAGCTTGTGGGCAAGCTCGAAGGTTTCCACGACGTCTTTCACCTTTGCTTCGTTGGATAGGTTCACGGTCTTAGAGACGGCGTTGTCTGTATATTTCTGGAAAGCTGCCTGCATCCGAACGTGCTGTTTTGGCGAGACTTCCATCGCCGTGACGAATATCTCCTTTAGACCCGTTGGAACTTTCACGTCCTGAAGAGTTCCTTTCTCTGCAACCGTTTTCATCAGCTTTGGGCTGTATACGCCCCATTTTTTGGCCATCTTCTCAAAGTGCGGGCTCGTGACCACCACGGCCTTTTCGCCCAGAAGGTCTCTAGAAAACGATACTGCAAATAGCGGTTCTATGCCCGGGCTCGTTCCGGCGAGGATGCTTATGGTTCCCGTGGGCGATATGGTGGTTACGGTGGCGTTTCGCATGGCATCGTATCTGTGCTCAAGACTGCTCGTTTCCATGAGCGGAAAAGATCCTCGCGCCACCCCCAACTTTCTTGACTCTTCCCTCGCCTCGCTCGATATGAAGCTCATCACCTTTTCTGCGATGTCGAGCGCGTCTGTTGAATTGTAAGAGATCTCCATCTCGATCAGCATCTCTGCAAACCCCATCACTCCGAGCCCGATTTTTCGGGTCTTGAGGGTGGCGTCTTCAATGGCCGAAAAGGGAAACGAGTTCATCTCGATAACGTCGTCAAGAAACCTGACTGCAAGAGAGACAATGTCGCCGAGCTGGTCCCATTCGATCTCGCCTTTGGCGACAAAACGGGAGAGGTTTATGGATCCCAGGTTGCAAGACTCGTGGGAAAGAAGCGGTTGTTCTCCGCAGGGGTTGGTGGCTTCGATGACGCCTGGAACTGGGTGAGACCGATTGATAGTGTCCAGAAAGAGCATTCCAGGATCGCCCCGCTTCCAGGCGGTCGTGGCGATCTCTCTTAGAAGGTGGCGCGCGTCGAGCGAATCCGAAACGTCGCCAGTTCTGGGGTTGACGAGCTCAAGATCTTGACCAAGCGTGGCTTTATGCATGAACTGGTCGGTTGCGCCAACTGAGATGTTGAAGTTCTCAAGCCTTCCTGCCACCTCTTTTGCGTGGACGAACTCTTCGATGTCGGGGTGATCTGCTTTCAGGACTGCCATGTTGGCGCCTCTCCTTCTGCCGCCCTGTTTTACCACCTCGGTTGCTTTATTGAAGATCTCCATAAAGGATACAGGGCCGCTCGCAACGCCGCCCGTGGACCTGACAGGGTCTCCCCGGGGCCGAAGCTTCGAGAAGGAAAAGCCGGTGCCACCCCCGCTCTGGTGGATTATTGCCATCTCCTTGAGCGCGTCGGATATCCCCGCGATCGAGTCGTCCACCGGGACGACGAAACAGGCGGAAAGCTGGCCATCCTTTAGGCCCGCGTTCATGAGGGTTGGTGAGTTTGGGAAAAAGAGTCCTTCTTCATGATCGTTCCAAAGGCCGAGGTCATCTTGGCGCGGTCTTTGCCAAAACGGATCTCTGCTAAAGATACGTGTTTTGCCACTCGGGCAAACATCTCTTCTGGCGTTTCGACGACTCTTCCAAGCTCGTTTCGTCTCAGATATCTCTTACCGAGAACGTCGCATGCCAGAGGACCAAGCCTGGATCGGGTCATTTGGGCGCCACCGTTGACACTATCGTTCTTCCCATCTTCTTCTTCATACCCCTCATCCTAATTTTCTTCGTCCCATCCTCGTCTTTTCAAGTCGATGTTCCTTCTCTTTTCTCGTCCTTTCGAATCAGAATCAATATAAACCGTCGTTACCCAATATATATCTAGACAGTTCGGTTCGGAGGTATTACCATTAAGATAGCGATCTCAGGAAAGGGTGGCGTGGGCAAGACCACTTTGGCTGGCACCTTGGCCCGCCTTTTTGCACGTGACGGTTACAACGTGATAGCGATAGACGCTGACCCTGACATGAACCTGGCCTCGGCTTTAGGCGTTCCTGAAAACCCAAGGCCCATCACCGCGTACAAGGAGATGGTTCAGGAGCGGGCCAGCGCCGAGTTTGGGATGTTCAAGCTCAACCCGAAAGTAGACGACGTGATGGAAAAATGTGGCTGCGTCGGCCCTGATGGAGTGAAGCTTGCGGTGATGGGGACGGTCGATACCGGCGGAAGCGGCTGCATGTGTCCTGAGACCGCGTTCTTGCGGGCGCTCTTAAGGCACGTTATCCTTCGGAAAAATGACCTGGTTATCATGGACATGGAGGCCGGAATCGAGCACTTGGGCCGGGGCACCACGAGAGGGGTAGACGTCATGATCGCGGTGGTAGAACCTGGTCTTCGTTCTGTAGAGACTCTCGAGAGGATCAAGAAGCTGGCCGACGACCTCGGGGTTGAACGGGTGATGGCCGTGATCAGCAAGGCGCCAGAAAAGCCCACCATAATCGAGGAGAAGCTGGCCGAGATGGGCGTTCCAATCCTCGGGACGATACCATTCGATCGGACCTTGATGGATGCGGACCTTACAGGAAAGTCGCCTTTGGATGTTGGGGGTCCTGGTGTCGAGGCAATAAAGGAAATCAAAGCAAAGTTGGAAGAGCTGTTCGGAGTGGTGGCAAAAGAAGAGGCTGCAAAGGCGGCAAAGGAGAAGACGGAAACGTAAAGCCGCCCTCAAAAGCATCTTTCCAGCACACCCCTCTCGCTTTTTCTCACAGAATCGTCTCAAACGAGAGGTGTGCCCAAAGGATTAGAATCCGAACGCCCCCGTGACGTACTCTACGTTCCAAGTTTTCCCTCGGTCACGCCCAGTTTATAAACTATTTCCGTGTCTCGCATAATACAATCTACATATTGGATTGAACGGAATGAGGGGTGCGGAATTATGTTGGACATTATGTGTAAACTAATCAGGTTTTATGATTTTTAGATGTATTTAAAATGTATAGTTGAATATTAAATAATTACCAAATAAAGACGTCTATAATTATGACGATTAAAATCCCCAATAACATCTCCAATAAAACCCTCCAACATATTTTTAATGTTTGTATTATGACATATTTGGCAACCTCTTTTCTAAGAGGGTTTGTAGTATTGATCACATCATTCAACCCATTCTTAATCTTAGTAATATTATAAACTTTGCGGCGTATTATTAGCACATGTTTTCCTTTGATATCGTGCGGGCCAGGCTCGCATCTCAAACTAATATCAAATAATCTAATAATCAGTATTATGAGCAAAATTACGAGGGGTATTTTAAAATTATCTTTGATGTAATTTTTAGTATTTCTAAATATGTTTGGCAATATGTATAATGAAATAGTATGCTCAAACGATTTTAATTGAACATCATCTGTTACTGTTAAATGTATAGTGTTACGTAGTTTTACTCCTGGATCATTTTGATTTATAATTAGCGTATCATTTGATGGTTCTAACGTATCTTTCAATGTTGGACAATTCCATAAATATTTTGTAATACCCCCCTCTCGGTCAGTCGCATTACATTTGATTGTAATACTATCACAATGAAGGATAATATAGTGATTATTGTGCTTGAAGATGCAGGGATCTACCTTGACTTTGTCACATTTCAGATTCAATCGCTAAATCGGTAACTACCGAGCCCATGTTGCCACGCAGATAACGAGTCATTTTCTTATTACGTTTCAATCTACTTGTATGCGTGCGGTG
>Ga0208279_1000535_pt1 | contig 29134 bp, 25 predicted proteins | sample AntAceMetag02UKM_FD_184766 | JGI IMG/M metagenome (GOLD analysis project Ga0208279, IMG submission 184766) | Saline lake microbial communities from Ace Lake, Antarctica - Antarctic Ace Lake Metagenome 02UKM (SPAdes) (version 2) | ecosystem: Environmental > Aquatic > Non-marine Saline and... | reverse complement strand
GGCCTGTTCTCTTTTTGCTGCTTATGGGGATCCGGATGAAATGTTATACGGCCGCAACTTCGACTGGGATTTCAGTCCGGCCCTGCTGTTATTCATGGATCCGCCAGGAGGATATGCTTCAGTCTCCATGGGGATATATACTGTCTTGGATTCGGTGAAGACCGGGCTTTTGGTATAGAGGATCTACCATTAGAAGAGCAAGTTGGATTGCTGGACGCCCTATATATTCCGTTTGACGGTATGAACGAAGCCGGACTGGTGGTAGGCATGGCCGCCGTTCCTCCTGGTGGAATGGAGGAAGATCCCGCCAAGGAAACGATTGATTCATTGATGGTGATCCGCAAGATCCTTGATCAAGCGGCAACGATCGAAGAAGCGGTTGATATTATCCGATCCTACAATATCGATATGGGGAGTACCCCTATTCATTATCTGATCTCGGAAAAAAGCGGACGATCTGCCCTGATCGAGTTCTCGAAAGGCGAAATTGTTGTGCTGCCCAACGAATATTCCTGGCAGATGGCGACGAATTTCTTAATGTCACAAACTAGCAGGTCGCAGGATATTAACTGCGGTCGTTATAGAGCAATTGAGGAGAAGTTAACCGACCTCGGGGGAAAGATAAGCCCAGACCAGGCCGTGGATCTGTTAGAAGATGTCGCCCAGCCTTTAACCCAATGGTCGGTTGTTTACCGGCTCAGTGCTGAAGAAGTCTGGGTTGTGATGGGGGGAGAGTAAAATCAGATTCACAAGATAGATAGCAGTTTTGAGTAAGGGATACTAAATGTATCAAGAAAAAGAAGCGGTTTCCTTTCGGGGAAACCGCTTCTCATAGTAAATATTGGGCACAAAATCCTATTTTTCCTAAACCAACATCTCAATACTTAACGCCACGGCTTCTCCTCCTCCCAGGCACAGGGAAGCGATGCCGGTCTTGAGGCCGCGCTTTTTGAGAGCGTAAATCAGGGTGACCAATACCCGTGCGCCGGAGCAGCCGATCGGGTGTCCGAGGGCGATGGCGCCGCCATTCACGTTTACCTTCTCCCAATCCCAACCTTCCTCAACCATGATCTTTTCATCTCCCAGGCACTGGGCAGCAAACGCTTCATTCAACTCAATAAGATCATAATCCATAAGAGTGGTATTTGTTTTTTTAAATAAAGCCCGCATGGTATAGGCGGGAGCAGTAAAGATTTCCAGTGGGGCAACCGCGGTGTTTGCATATCCTGTAATGCGGGCTAAGGGTTTAATGCCCAATTCCTCAGCTTTGGCTTCGCTCATTATGACAACCGCAGCTGCGCCGTCAGAAATTGCAGAAGCATTGCCTGCCGTCACAGATCCGTCTTTTTGAAAAACCGGCCGTAAACGGCCCAGCCGTTCTAATGAGGTGTCTTCGCGAGGTATCTCGTCTGTATCAAAGATAAGAGGGTCGCCTTTTCGCTGTGGTACCTCTACTGGTGTTATTTCTTCTGTGAAATTTCCAGCCTTGATCGAAGCCACTGCTTTCTGGTGGCTTTTGAGGGCGAACTCGTCCTGCTCCTCGCGGCTTACTTTATACTCAGCAGCTATCCATTCCGCTGATTGACCCATATGTTTATCTTCAAACGGGCACCATAAACCATCGTGAACCGTTGCGTCCAATATCTCACCATGTCCCAGCCGGTAACCCGTTCGACCCTGCTGCAGCAAATAGGGGGCTTTATTCATGTTTTCCATACCGCCCGCAACGTAGATATCGCCATCTCCGGCCTTAATCATGCCGGCTGCCAGCATTACGGTCTTGAGTCCAGATCCGCAGACTTTATTGACGGTCACTGCTCCAATGCTGTCTGGTATGCCTGCTTTGATAGCTGCCTGGCGAGCTGGTGCTTGTCCCATACCTGCCGGAATTACACAACCCATCAGTACCTCATCAACGCTGGCTGGGTCTATCCCTGCTCTTTCTATGGCAGCCCGAATTGCTATAGCACCCAGTTCTGGGGCAGAGATATTGGATAAAGTACCACCAAAACCGCCAATGGCTGTCCTTGCGGCACCGACGATGACTGGCGTCCGGTTCTTTGACATTGTTGTACTCCTTTATTTATATTTCTTTGCGGGTTAGAAGGGTCAAGTATTGCACAACTAATTCTTTTTTGGGAACTCTAAGTTGTACCTGTTTTTGTTATCTAGATTTGATATCTGATCAGATATCAAATCTAGGTTATAATAACATTCAGCGCAGAAAAATACAATAGAGGAGCATCTCCTTTAGGTCCAAAAATCTTCCCAATCGATGAATGTATGTATGTAAATCTTGAGGAATATTTCGCAATAGTAAAGAGAAGAAATAATTTTGAATAGGTGAACCCCATGGATGGACTTACAAGAACTGTAAAAAGCGGATTGGTTGAACTAATAAGAGAAGAGATCGTTCGCGGTGATTACAAACCTGCTGAACGGCTGCTCCTGGATGATATCGCAAAAAAATATGAAGTCAGCACTATGCCGGTTCGAGAAGCTCTTCGGGATCTCGAAACCGAAGGGCTTGTGGAGCTCTTCCCGCATCGGGGAGCGGTAGTTACCGAATTAAGCCCGGATGAATTGGAGGATATTTATGATATTCGAGCATTATTGGAAGAAAAAGCGACTCTTGCTGCTGTTCCAAATTTGACGGAAGAAACCCTGAAAAAAATGGCTTCATTGATAGATGAGATGGATGAGAATTTGGATGATGTGAGTAAGGAAGTGGCATTAAATCACGAATTCCATTTATCGCTTTATGAAGCATCGGGGCGAAAACATTTATGCGAGCTGAACCATTTGCTCCGCTTCAAAGCCCAACATTATCTCAGGGCCTTCATTCAGGAGTTAGGCGGTATGCCGCAAGCCCAAATTGAACACAAAGAAATCCTTGCTGCCTGTAAAAAGGGTGACGCAGAACAGGCAGCTTCATTGATGTACAAACACGTCGCAAAGGTAGGTGCCGCAATCGTCAAGTATCTTCAGGATCAAGAAAAAGAAAGCGAAGATTAGAAAAAGGATGGAAAATTATGACCTCTTCAACAGATAAACTCGAATTTTATGACTTGAGCCATCCCTGGGGGGATAAAGTTCCTCTCTGGCCCTACTTCCCGGATGTCAAGATTGAGCGTTTTCATTACCATGCCAAATCCGGAGTCCTTTCCCAGCAAATTACTACTTTTATGCACTGCACCACTCATACCGATGCGCCTGCGCATGTGATTGAGGGCGCTCCCTTTATGGATGAAGTACCGCTGGATCGCTTTTTTGGAACTGCAGTTGTCGTGTCTATTCCAAAAGAAAGATGGGAAGTAATCACTCCAGATGACCTGGAGAAAGCAACACCGAAGATCCAGAAGGGCGATATTGTGATCATCAACTCTGGCTGGCACAAATATTACGGAGACAGCCGGAAATATTTCTGCTACTCCCCTGGCTTATATAAGGAAGCAGGTGAGTGGTTGGCAGAGAAAGGTGTCAAAGCCGTAGGAGTTGATCAACAAGCTCTGGACCATCCCCTTGGAACAGCCATTGCCGCCCATGGACCTGGTCCATTGATCCCTGCTATCAGTGCTGAATACAAAGAAGAAACTGGCCATGATGTATTGGAAGATTTCCCATACTGGGAACCCGCTCACCGCGCCCTGCTTGGAAATGGAATTATCGGTTTCGAGAATGTTGGTGGTGATATTGATAAGGTTACTGGCAAACGCGTGACGATTGCTGCTTTCCCGTGGCGTTGGGTGAAAGGTGATGGATGTATTGTCCGCATGGTGGCCATTGTTGACCCCACAGGTGATTTTCGTCTCTAATAATAGGAGGTATTTCGATGAAGGTAACAAAAATTGAAGAAGCTGTAAAATACAGTCCGCCAAAACATGATGACTGCCATGCCATGTGGCTCCAGCATAAAAGTATGGGCTCCGAAGCCCCTTACTGGGTCGGCTGTTCATATTTTTTACCGGGTGGCAAGGCTGAATGGGCCGCATCTCCCCTCGATAAAATCTATATTGTGCTCGATGGTGAAATGACTGTTGAGACAGAAGAAGAAAAAGTTGTCTTGGGCCCGATGGACTCAGTGTTTATTGGTCCTGATGAGAAACGTGAAGTTCGTAACGAAACCAATCGCATAGCAACCATGCTTGTTGTCATGCCTTATCCTCCGGCATAAAGGAAAAACCAATGGAAAATATTCCAGATACCCAATCATTATTTGACGTGACCGGAAAGGTCGCTTTGATCACAGGAGCAAGTGGCGGTTTTGGTAGCGCGGCCGCCAAAGGCCTCGCAAAGGCTGGAGCCAAAGTGATGCTGACGGGCCGGAATGAAAAGAAACTCGCTTCGATTACTGATGAGATCAATGAGGGTGGTTATGCAGCGGCTTATGTGGCTGGAGATCCAGCAGTAGAAGCTGATGTAAAACGAATTGTTGATGGAACGGTCGATAAGTTTGAGGGGATTGATATCCTGGTCACGGCAGCGGGAGTCAGTATCGTAAAACCTATTGTGGAATATCCCCTGGATGATTTCATGACTGTTATGAATGCCAATGTCACTGGCACCTGGCTGGTAGCACGCGAAGTTGGCAAAGTGATGATTGAACAGGGTAGGGGCGGAAAAGTTATCCTGATATCCTCCACCAGAGGTTTGCTGGGCATGGCCAACTATACCGGTTACGCTACCTCCAAAGGTGCGGTCCACATTTTGACCAAATCGCTGGGCTGCGAATGGGGAAAATATAACATTAATGTGAATGCTATTGCCCCCACCGTTTTCCGCACAGCGCTAACCCAATGGATGTTTGATGACAAAGAATTCTATAAAGTGTTCTTAAAACGTATCCCGATCGGACGACTTGGTGAAGCCGAAGATTTCATTGGCTCGGTACTCTTCTTATCTTCAAAAGCCTCTGATTTCATGACTGGCTCCATCATGTATGTTGATGGTGGATACACCGCAGGATAGAAATACTTATGTCTACTCCTGAAAAAATTACTGTAGTTGGTGCAGGGTTAATGGGGCATGGCATTGCTCAGATATTTGCTGTGCACGGACACCCGGTCTGGTTGGTCGAAAGTAACGAGGAAATCCGCGGGATCGCAAAAGATCGCGTGCGGGAGAATCTTACAAATATGGCCAACCAGGGGGTCGTTTTTAAGGAAGACCCCGACACAATCCTGGACCGTATCAAAATCTCTGCTGATCTAGCTCCGGCATGCGAGGATTGTGATTTTGTGATTGAAGCGGTTTATGAAAACCTGGAATTAAAACAACAGATTTTTGCTGATCTGGATCGCTTATGCTCACCTAAGGCAATACTTTGCAGCAATACATCTGTGATGAGCATTACTGAGATCGCGAGCAAATCGGAAGGCCGGGAGCGGATTGTAGGCACTCACTTCTGGAATCCTCCTTATTTGATTCCGTTAGTGGAAGTTGTTAGAACTGAAGAGACAGCCGGCTGGTGCACAGAGGCAACCTATGACCTCCTGACCCGGGTAGGCAAACATCCAGTACATGTTCATAAAGATGTACCCGGTTTTGTTGGTAATCGGCTTCAACATGCATTATGGCGGGAAGCTTTTGCGATCATCGATGAAGGAATTTGTGATCCTGCCACTGTTGATGAAGTCATCCGGAATGGTTTTGGTTTGCGCTTGCCAATTCTTGGCCCTGTTGAAACTGCCGATATGGTTGGCCTGGATCTGACAATGGCGATCCATAATTACATCTTGCCACATATTAACGCTGATCCAACACCTTCAACAACATTAATAAAGAAAGTTGAAGCAGGGGAATTGGGATTTAAGAGTGGAAAAGGATTTCAGGAATGGTCTGAAGAGGCAGTTGCTCAATCCCGTCAGCGTTTAACAAACTACCTCATAGCAGTTTTTGCCAAGCAGCAAGACTAGAGGAAAGGAGGAGAAAAGACCTATTTAATCAAAACGACCACCGAAAAGAGACAAAAAGGTATCTCATAAAAGAGAAAGGACTAAGAAGTTATGAAATATAAACTATTAATCCCCATATTGTTGCTTTTAGTGATTTTACTATCTGCTTGTGGCGGAGCGGCACCAGAAGAACCGGCAGCTCCCGAAGATGCTGCTATGGAAGAAGTGGCTGTTGTAGAAGAAGAGGCCTCTGAAGAAGAAGCAGCCCAGATGGGTCCAGATACAATCAAAATAGGCACCAGCGCTCCCATGACCGGCATGTTTGCAGGTTTTGGACAGGGCGGCACTTTTGGTGCGCAAGCTGCTGTCGATGATATCAATGCGGATGGCGGCGTTTATGTGGCGGAATACGACAGGAAAATTCCTGTGGAATATATCGTCGTTGACAATGAGAGTGATCCTGGAAAGTCCGGAGGTCTTGCCGAAAGCCTGATCCTGAACGATGGTGTTGACCTGCTCTTCTCTGTCGATGTTTCCCCATCCATCCATATCCCAATCGCCGAGGTAGCTGAGAAGCATGGCGTGCCCCATATTGTTGGTGGCGGTCCGTTGGAACCCTGGCTGGGTGCGCGAGGCGCAACAGAAACTGGGTGGTCATATACCTGGTTCAATGGTTTTGGAATTGCAACTCCTCCTCCCGAGGGACATCCTAAATTTGGATTGCCTGGATATACGATCAAAGATTCCTGGTTTGCAGTATTGGATGACTTCGCCGATCAGACCAACATGATCGCTGGTGTATTCGCAACGGATGAACCAGACGGCATTGGGTGGTACGGCTTATTCCCAGGTCTATTGGAAGAATATGGATTAACCGTGATTGGCGTAGAAGACAAACTGGGTTTCTACCCTGTTGACACTACTGATTTCACAACCATGTGCAATGAATGGAAGAAAAATGATGTAGAAATCTTGTGGGGAAATGTTCCTGGTCCTGCGTTTGCTAATCTTTGGAGACAATGTAAACAGTTGGGCTTCAATCCCAAGATTGTGATTGTCGGTAGAGCCCCCCTCTTCAATATTGATGTTGAGAGCTGGGGTGGAGATTTGCCACAAGGTGTAGGTACCGAAATTTGGTGGGATTCGGAATATGCGGGTCCTGGCATTGGAGATACTACAGCACAATCTCTTGCTCAGAGATGGATGGACGCAACTGGCGAACCTGTAAATCGCGGTATTGGACACGGCTATGCACCAATGCAGGTCCTGTTTGATGCGATTGAACGCGCCGGTTCCCTTGATGCGGATGCCATTAATGCAGCAATGGCTGAGACTGATATGAATACAATCAACTATGAAGTTGTGTTTGATCCTGAGACGCACTTTGCCTGGATGCCACTTTTTGTTGGTCAATGGCAGAAGACTGATGCAGCCTATGTCTGGGAGTTAGGAATTACTCACTCTGAACATGACTTCCTACCGTCTACGACTGATTACATCTTCCCAGTTCCGTAGTGATCCAGGAAGAATAGAAATATGAGCAGGGCTGGTATCAAAACCAGCCCTGCTTATCAACACTTCTTTGAGTTAGAAAAGAGCAGGTGTCCTGGTGAATGAACCAATACTAAGAATTGATAATGTTACGAAGAAATTTGGTGGACTGGTGGCTGTCGATGATGTAAGTTTTTCATTGGCCCCTGGGCAAATCCTGGGGTTAATGGGCCCCAATGGGGCTGGCAAGACAACTCTAGTTAATCTTATCTGCGGTTTCTACAAACCGGATTCCGGAATGATTAAATTCAATGGAAGAGACATTACAACTCTCCCGGCTCATAAAGTCTCTCACTCTGGCTTGGCAAGGACTTACCAGATTCCCCAACCTTTTGGAGAGCTAACTGTGCTACAAAATATTATTGTTGCAGCCATGTATGGTAAGGGGATGAATATGTCAGCTGCTGAACAAATGGCTCCCGAAATCCTGGAACGGACAGATTTAGTTGATAAGAGGGACATCATCGCAAAAGAGATGCCGACCATCGCGCTTAAGCGCCTGGAAGTGGCTCGAGCGCTTGCCGTTGATCCAAAAGTACTCCTGGTAGACGAGGCTGCTGCGGGGCTAAACGAATCCGAGCTTCCCCGGATGCTTGAGATCCTAGAAAATATTCGCCAATCTGGAGTATCTCTAATACTGATCGAGCATGTAATGAAAGTAATGAGGGAAGCTGTAGATACGATTCTTGTGATTGATGAGGGATCAGCTATTGCAGAGGGTACTCCTGAAGAGGTTATGAAAAATCAAAAAGTTATTGAGTGTTATCTGGGTTGTGCTGAATAGTAATTTGATCTCTGCTAATTAGAATACGAAAGGGTTATTATGGAAATGACGCCAGAGGTAATGCTACAGGTCAAGAACATCAATGTTTATTATGACAAATTGGGGGTTTTATGGGATATCTCATTAGATGTTAATAAGGGTGAAATCGTAGCTATTGTCGGTTCGAACGGAGCTGGCAAATCCACGTTACTGAAGAGCATATCCGGCGTGCTCCATCCCAAGGAAGGCAGCATTTTATTTGGCGATCAGGACATCACTAATATGGATCCCTATAAAATTGTTGGATTGGGCATTTCACAGGTCCCGGAAGGAAGGCAGTTATTCCCTGATATGACTGTCTACGAAAATCTTCACATTGGTTCTTACAATAAAAACGCCAGGCTGCACGCAGAAGAAAACCTCGCCAAGGTTTACAAACTTTTCCCAATTTTGGAGGAAAGGAAAAAACAACTTGCCAAGACACTGAGCGGTGGACAGCAGCAAATGGTGGCGGTTGGCAGGGGATTGATGGCAAATCCAAAATTAATGATCATTGATGAAATGTCGCTTGGCCTCAGTCCGCTGATTGTGAGTGAGCTTTTTCATGTATTGCACGAGATTAAAACCCAAGGTATCACTATTCTCCTTGTTGAACAGAATGTTTGTCAAACGCTCGATGAAGCCGATAGAGCTTATGTTCTGGAAACGGGTCACATTGTCATGAGTGGGAATGCAAATGAGCTTATGGATGAGGAGGAAGTTATCAATGCTTACTTTGGAGAATAAATATAAACCAAACGAGGTGGGAAGATAAATATGGAATTATTAAATGATTTGATATCCCCCATAGTTCTTGGGACGCTCTTGGGCGGTTTATACGTTGTAGTTGCCTTAGGGTTATCTTTGGTGTTTGGGGTTTTGAAGGTAATCAATGTGGCTCATGGAACGCTGGTCATTTTTGGCAGCTACGTGGCATATGCAGTCGCTTCCGCCTGGGGCATAGATCCAATCCTGTGGTTGCTCATTGGTATTCCCCTATTCTTCTTCCTGGGTGTTTTGATTGAGAAATATTTATTGGCGCGGGCCGTGAGTAAATCCGCTGATGCTGCCCTGATCATTGCTTTCGGGATTGCACTCATCATTCAAAACGCTGCCCAGATCTTCTGGTCTCCCCAATCCAGATCATTATTAACAGATTATTCCTTTAATAGCTTTCAGGTCGGAGATATCTATATACCGTTAGTATACATTCTCAACTTTTTCGCCGCTTTGATAGTCATGTTGGTGGTCCGCCAGTTCCTGAAAAAGACATATATGGGACAGGCCATAACTGCGGCGTCCCAGAATAAAGGTACAGCGGAGCTGATGGGTATCAATTCCAAACAGGTATATCAAATTGCTTTTGGTATAGCCATGGCAATGGCCGCAATAGCAGGCGTGTTTTACGGGTTGACTTTCCCTTTTAATCCAGTTTCGGGAAACGCTCTGCTAATCATTGCTTTTGGCGTGGTTATATTAGGGGGTTTGGGTAGTATGGCAGGGACATTTATTGGTGGGATTATTTTTGGTTTGTCGCAAACCCTGGGTGGATATTTCTTTGGACCGACCGGGCAGTTGCTTGTTCCATTTTTGATGGTCCTGGTCGTACTAACAATTAGACCGCAAGGCTTGTTTGGCCGATAGAGGATATATGGAAATAAAAACCCATCGTTTTATGCCTTTTATATTGCCCGCAGTGGTTCTGGTGAGTTTGGTTGTGCTCCCTTTGTTCAATGTTCCCCAGGCCTGGTTGCTGTACATGTTTTATTTTTTTGTATTTCTGACTGCTGCAAATATGTGGAACTTGCTCGCTGGTTATAGCGGTTTATTGGCTCTCTGTCCAGCTGCCTTTATCGGGCTGGGCGGTTACATCATGACAATATTAACCTGGTTGGAAATCCCCTATTATTTTGGAATAGTTGTCGGCGGTTTGGCTGCGGCTATATTCGCAGGAATTATATCAATTTCTGTTTTCAGGATGAAAGGTATATATTTTGCAATCGGGACGATGGTTGTGCCTGCTATACTGCGGTTACTGTTCCTAAGATGGCGCCCTGTGGGTGGAGATTTTCAAGGGGGCGGAGCGGGCTATATGATCAAAGGGGTAAGCTCAATTTCCCCTCAGGTTAGCTACTGGATTGGGCTGGCAATCAGTCTTTTATCAATAATTCTTGTATATATCATTTTACGGTCGAAATTTGGATTGGGCTTGGCTGCAATTCGCGATAATGATGTCAGCGCGGCCAGCTCAGGCGTGAACGTATTTAAATTAAAACTGTTTTCTTTCATAATCGCCGCTTTTGGGATGGGCTTGGCTGGTGCGGTATTTTATACCTACCAGGGTTATATTGAACCAAATAGTGCTTTTGATATTAATTGGTTGATGATTGTGTTATTAGCCACGGTTATGGGGGGTATCGGAATAGAATGGGGACCTCTGCTAGGTACGATCATTGTTGTCTTTTTACATTTCCAACTGGCAAGATATGCGGGCATGAGCTTGTTAATTCAAGGCTTCATACTTGTAATCATCATGTTGGTAGCTCCGCAAGGATTACTAGGATTATTCCGCGATTTACGTATAAAGGCCGGATCTTGGACTCGAAAAAAATTACCTGCTCAAGGGTGACCTGATCGCGATTTCAAGGAAGAATAGTATGGGAAAAATTGAGAGATATACAAACGGAACAACTGGTGGACCAGTTTTTGTTGATGTAAAAGACGGAAAAATCATTCGAATTACACCAATGGATTTGGATGATTCGGATGCCGCATCATGGGTGATCAATGCCCGGGGCAAGAACTTTTCTCCACCACGAAAGACGACAATTTCTCCCTACTCGCTTGCCTGGCGCTCCATGATCTATTCTCCATCAAGGTTGTTATATCCTCTCAAACGGATTGATTTCGATCCGAATGGAGAACGCAATTGTACTCGCAGGGGTGAATCGGAATATGAACGTATTAGCTGGGATGAAGCAGGGGATATTGTCACCAGCGAGATCCAGCGTATCAAGCGAGAGTATGGTCCGGCGGCAATCCTATCTACGGCATCATCCCACCATTTATGGGGTCACGTAGGTTACCGCCACAGTACGTATTTCAGGTTTATGAACCTGATGGGTTTTACTTATGCAGATCATAATCCTGACAGTTGGGAAGGCTGGCACTGGGGAGGCATGCATCAATGGGGCTTCAGCCATCGACTGGGCATTCCCGAACAATATGATTTGCTTGAAGATGCACTTAAGAACACAGAAATGATCATATTCTGGTCCAGTGATCCAGAGACTACCAGTGGAATTTATGCGGCATTTGAAAGCACTTGCCGACGTCAGTGGCTGAAGGAGCTGGGGGTTAAGATGGTTTTTATTGACCCCTTCTATAATCACACAGCGGGTATGTATTCAGATAAATGGTTCGCGCCCAGGCCAGGTACAGATAATGCGCTGGCCTGTGCGATAGCTTATGTCTGGATAACTGAGGATCGTTACGACAAGGAATATATTAAGAACCGGGCAACAGGTTTTGATAAATGGAAAGACTACATTCTGGGTAATGAGGACGGAATACCCAAAACTCCTGAGTGGGCAGAGAGAGAAAGCACCATCCCCGCCAGGGAGATAAGGGCACTGGCACGAGAGTGGAGTTCAAAGAAAACCATGTTGGCTGCAGGTGGTCTGGGGGGGTGGGGTGGCGCATGTAGGTCCGCAACTGGAACACAATGGGCTCGACTCATGATCAGCTTGCAATCCATGCAGGGTTTAGGGAAACCAGGCATAAACATCTGGGGAACAACGCAAGGCGCGCCGCATAATACGGACTTCCTCTTTCCTGGTTATACCGAAGGAGTAATATCTGGCGACGTGGATAATTCAGCTGCTGGTTTCCGCTGGGTAAATAAAATGCAGGGCAATCCTACCCGATCCAATATCAATTCGCCGATGGGACAACATATCCCCCGGTTAAAGATCCCAGAATGTATTCTGGATGGAAAATACGAATGGCGCGGTAAAGGATTTTGTGGACAGTCTATAGAAGCTCAATTCCATAAATATAAATATCCTGCGGACGGCTATCCGGAAATACAAATGTATTATAGGTATGGTGGTTCATTTATTGGCACAATGAACGAAACCAACCGTTATGTTAAAGCGTACAGGACCGATAGACTGCCCTTTGTAGTCAATCAATCTATCTGGTTTGAGGGTGAGGCAAAGTTTGCGGATATTATCCTTCCAGCCTGTACGAACTTTGAACGCTGGGACATTAGCGAATTCGCCGGCTGCCACGGCTATATTCCAGATAGTACAAGCCAGGTCAATCATAAAATAATCAGTTTGCAGAAAAAATGTATAGAACCGCTCGGAGAATCAAAATCCGATTATGAAATATTTGAGTTATTAGCCAAGAAACTGGGCTTTCAGAATGAGTACACAGAAGGAGGCCTGACTGATCTTGATTGGGTCAAACGTGTATTTGAGAGCAGTGATCTTCCCAAACACATTTCCTGGGATGATTTCTTCAAAAAGGGTTATTTTGTCGTCCCCCTGCCAGAGAATTACAAATCAACACCTGCTTTGAGGTGGTTTGCCGAGGATAGAAAACGGGATACACCTGATTGGGGACCTCATCCAGAATCACAGGATGAATTTGGGAAAGGGCTTCAGACAACTTCTGGTTTGATAGAGTTTGAATCTTCCAGTCTCAAAAAGTTTGATCCAAATGATGAGGATCGTCCGCTTCTACCTAAATATATACCTTCCTGGGAAGGTCACCACACAACTGATCTGTATAGCAAGTACCCGTTGCAGTTAATTACCCCTCACCCGCGATTCAGTTTTCACACCATGGGTGATGCCAAGGAAAGCTGGATCAACGAGATCAAAGACCATCGGGTTTTGAAGGAAGATGGTTATTACTATTGGATTATCAGGATAAATAAAGATGATGCTGACCAGCGCGGCATCAATAATCATGATTTAGTCCGGGTATATAACGAGCGTGGTGTTGTAATTTGTGCGGCGGTGGTGACAGGGCGAGTTCCTCCCGGCACGGTTCATTCCTATGAATCAAGCGCCAAGTATGACTCTGTTGGCAAGCCTGGTGAGACAGCTGATCGTGGTGGATGTATTAACATCCTTACTCCTGGAAAGTATATATCCAAGAATGCTTGTGGTATGGCATCAAACTCCTGCCTGGTTGAAATTGAAAAGGATATGGAGGTGCTCGCATGAAGAAGTGGGCAATGATCATTGATATCGCTAAATGCCACGATTGTAATAACTGTTTTCTGGCATGTAAAGACGAGTTTTCCGAGAACGATTTTTCTCCTTATTCTGCACCACAACCCAGACATGGGCATAGATGGATTGACATCCTTCGCCAGGAAAGAGGGGAATTTCCACGGGTTGATGTTGCATATCTACCCCTCCCTTGTATGCATTGTGATGATGCGGCATGTATTAAAGCAGCGAAAAATGACGCGGTCTACAAACGAGAGGACGGCCTAGTCATTATTGATCCCGTTAAGGCGAAAGGGCAGAAAGGGCTTGTCGATTCTTGTCCGTATGGAGTGATCTGGTGGAACGAGGAGCTTGATATACCTCAAAAATGTACCCTTTGCGCTCATTTATTAGATGATGGCTGGGAAACTCCCCGCTGTGTACAAGCTTGCCCAACTGGCGCAATGCAATTTCTATCAGTGACGGATTCCGAGTTAGATAAACTCATTCAATCTGAGGATTTAAATATTTGGCATCCTGAGTATGGCCTTAAACCGAGGGTTTATTACAAAAACCTTTATCGTTTCACACATTCATTTGTTGCTGGCAATATTGTAGTGAAGGAAACTGATGAATGTGCAGAAGGAGTAACAATCACTTTGCGAAATAGTTCGGGCGACATTTTAGGTTCAACGATTACCAATAATTATGGTGATTTCAAATTGGATAAGATTGAAAAGAAAAGGGACCCCCTAAGTTTGGAGATCACTTGTTCAGGATTTGAAAAAATGGAATTGAAAATAGACCAGGAGGATAGTATAGATCTCGGAACTATTTTTATCAAATAATAACCTTCAAATTTACACCAGAGAAATACCACTATATCGATCATGATCAACCAGCACGACATTATTAGGAGAATTTTATGGAAAAGTTAATTCTTACAACAGCACTTACCGGCGCAATAACAGTGCCCTCGCAGACCCCGCATTTACAATATACCGTTGAAGGTATTGCTGATGACGCAATTGCTTGTGCAAAAGCTGGTTCAACTTCAGTCCATATTCATGCTCGTAACCCTGAGAATGGCCACCCGTCATCCGATCCTGAGATCGTTAAGAAGATTGCTTCTCGGATAAAGGCTAATTGTGATGCTATCGTTTGCATCACCACGGGCGGCGGCATGGGAATGACACCTCAAGATCGCTTAAGAGGTGCCGCAACCTGCCAACCCGAGCTGGCTTCATTCAATCTTGGCTCGATGAATTTTTCTATGCATCCAGTTGCCAAACGTTATAAACCAGAAGATTGGAAGTTTGATTGGGAACAGGATTATGTTGAAGGGACAAAAGATTTCATTTTCCGAAACACATTCGGCGATATGGAAATATTTGCAGACACGATGGAAAAGAATAATGTAAAATCAGAATTTGAAGCCTACGATCTCAGTCATCTCTATAACTTAAAATTCCTAGAGAAAAACGGGATCGTAAAACCTCCGTATTGGATCCAGTTTGTACTTGGTGTGTTGGGCGGATTGGCTGCTGCTCCTGATGCGTTGATCCAGATGGTGCAGACTGCAAATAACCTCTTTGGAAAAGATAATTTCCGCTGGTCTGTGATCGGTGTTGGCTATCCGATGGAGTTCAATATGGCTGCCATGGCGATTATGATGGAAGGCCATGTTCGAGTCGGGTTGGAGGATAATCTCTTTGTTAAAAGGAAAGTATTGGCCAAAAATGTTGATCTAGTGGAGAAAGTAAAACGGCTGGCTGATGAATTTGAGCGGGAAATCGCTACTCCGCAAGAGGGCCGAGAAATGCTGGGATTGAAAGGACTTGATGCTGTGGGGTTCTAATCGATAATGACTGTCTGAAAACGAGTGGAACTAGATTGATTGGTATATTAAGGAGCAGGGTATGACAAAGAAGATTGATATTGTTGCAGAAGGTGAGGGGGAACTCTTAGGGTGGCATGACCCAGACGAGAATCGGTCCTGGGTACGAGAAAATAAACCTCGCGGATTGATAGACAAACAAATGTCTGTCAAGGATGCTGTTGATAAATTCGTCAAAGACGGAGATTATCTCGCTTTTGGTGGTTTTGGTCATATCCGGGTTCCCATGGCTCTTGTTTATGAAATAATTCGTCAAGGGCGGAGGAATCTAGAAATTGCAGGCAAAACGGCTGTCCATGATATTGATATCTTAATCGGTGCGGGATGCGTCAGTAAAGTTGAATGTGCGTATGCTTTTGGCCATGAATTAAGAGGTCTTTCCAACGCCGGACGTCGTGCTGTCGAAAGTGGAAGTGTCGAGGTTGTGGCAGAAATTTCTAACGCCGGTTACCAATGGCGTTTTCTGGCAGGCATGATGGGAATACCCTTTATCCCTGTCCGGAATATGATGGGCACTGATACTTTTACTAAGAGTTCAGCAAAACAAATAACTGATCCCTGGTCTGGGAAAACTGTAACTTTGCTGCCAGCCGCTTACCCCGATGTAGCGCTCTTTCATGTACCGCGCTGTGATAAATACGGAAACGCACGCATTGATGGCATCATTGTAGAAGATTTTGAACTGGCTCGCGCGGCGCGACGGGTGATCATAACGACGGAAGAGATTGTGGACGAGGAAGAAACTCGGCGTAATCCCCGCAATACCGTCATTCCTTTTTATGTTGTGGACGCGGTTTGTGAAGTACCTTTTGGAGCCCACCCCACTGAAATGCCTTACCAATACTTTTTCGACGAACAGCATATTCACGCCTGGCTATCTTCTTCAAAAACTAAAGAGGGAACCCAAGAATACTTAGATAAATATGTTTTTGGCGTGAAGGACTTCGATGAATATCTGGAAAAAATTGGTGGTCTAAGAATGCTAAATCAACTCAAAAAAGTGGAGCAGCTTAGGATGCCTATGGGTGATGTTCAGCCAAACCAGGTGGATAAAGAATAATACGGGATCATAATTAAAATGAATACATTAATCCAAACGGAATACACTTTAACTGAATTACAAAGCTGCGTGGCTTCACATATCTTGGAAGATAATCAATCCGTCTTTGTTGGAACTGGCTGCCCATTGGTGGCAACTATGTTAGCTCAGCGAACCCATGCACCAAACATATTGATCATCTTTGAGGCCGGGGGGATGGGCCCCCAAGTTCCAGAATTGCCCATATCTGTGGGCGACTCGCGTACTTTTTACAAAGCTATTGCGGCCAGCTCGATGCATGATGTCATGTCAGCCGGCCAGGCCGGTTATATCGATTATGGCTTTCTGGGCGCTGCTGCTATTGATGCCTACGGCAATCTAAATACCACGGTGATTGGTGATTGGAAAACTCCTAAAGTTCGACTGCCCGGATCTGGTGGCGCAAATGATGTTGGATCATTTTGCTGGAGGACAATATACAACCTTCGAAATCAAAGTAAAAGAACTTTCGTTAAAGAGCTAGATTTTATCACCACTCCCGGATGGCTGGATGGCCCGGGAAAGCGGGAAGAAGCAGGCCTGCCAGCAGGCTGCGGACCCTATCGAGTGATCACACAATTAGGAGTTTATGGTTTTGATGAAGCCACAAAACGACTAAAACTGATCAGTATCCATCCTGGAGTTACCGTGGACGAGATTCAGGATAATAGTGATTTCGAGATTCTGTTTCCAGAAGTAGTACCGGTAACAAAAACACCAACCGAAGAAGAAAGACGGATCTTAAGAGGTATTGACCCGACCGGCATGGTCATTGATAAATAAAACCATAAGGAAATCAATATGAGCATAAAGAAATTAGTACTTGAAACCATGCTTTTTGGACTGAGTAAGTTATTTGGAATTCAGGCAATGCGGGATCCAACGTTCAAGGAACGCCTGAAAGAAAAGAACTGTATCGCTCAAATTAAGTTACTTGACGATTCTGTAGGACGATACTTTGTGTTCCAGGATGGCAAGGTTAAATCGAAACGCGGTATTCATCCCGAAGCTGATGTTTCTATGATCTTCACCAGCGCTGCTGTAGCCCTGGAATTAATAACCCCGCCCGTGGACAACCTGGCAATGATAAACGCTGCAAAGAATTTCCAATTTGTACTGGATGGTCCAGAAGAATTGATTGCCTGGCTGCCTGTCACCTTGATCAATCTATTGTCAGCAGGAACGAAATACGGAACCGATCTGGATGATGGCGTAAAACGATATGTAAACAACACAAATGGTGGGCCGGTTTATGTTTATGTTAAGGATGATAAGATCATCCGCATTACACCAATCGAATTTGGCGATGATGATCCTGAGCCCTGGACGATAGAAGCCCGCGGCAGGAAATTTACCCCGCCACGCAAAGCAACAGTTCCTTCGTATACCATGACCTTTAAATCTATGGTTTATTCGCCTGACCGTCTTCTGTATCCCATGAAACGGGTCGATTTCGATCCTGAAGGAGAACGCAATCCCCAGAACAGGGGAACCTCAGGTTATGAACGCATTAGCTGGGAAGAAGCCCTGGATATTGTAGCCGGTGAGATTAAGCGTGTTCGAACAGATCACGGAAAAGGAGCTATTCTTTCTGGCACAGGTTCCCACCATTTATGGGGTTGGATTGGTTACTGGTTGAGCACCCATCGCCGATTTATGAACACGATTGGTTATACGATGGTAGATCACAACCCGGATAGTTGGGAAGGCTGGTATTGGGGCGCTATGCATCATTGGGGACACAGCTCACGACTCGGCGGCGGTGATTCTTACAGCACGGTTGAAGATGCCCTCAAAGAATGTGAAATGATGATCTTTTGGTCCAGTGATCCGGAGGCTACATCTGGTGTTTACGGCGGTTTGGAGGGTTCAATCCGGCGTTTATGGTTAAAGGAATTGGGAGTCAAGATGGTTCATATTGACCCGTTCTATAACCACACAGCCGGGATGTTGGAAGGAAAATGGTTTGCTCCCAGGCCGGCAACCAGTCATGCGATGGCTTATGCCATTGCTTATGTCTGGATCACAGAAGACCTTTACGACAAGGAGTATATCTCAACCAGAACCACTGGTTTTGATGAGTGGAAAGCTTATGTTTTAGGTGAGACAGACGGGATTCCAAAAACACCTGAATGGCAGGAATCCGAGACTACAATTCCTGCTAAAGATATCCGCGCCTTGGCTCGGGAATGGGGATCGAAAAAAACCTATCTTGGATGCGGAGGTCTGGGTGCCAACTTTGGTGGTGCCTGCCGTTCTGCCACAGGCATCGAATGGGCCCGCGCTATGGTCTATCTGGCCGCAATGCAAGGATTAGGAAAACCGGGACAAAACATGGGGAATATGCAGTGGGGCACACCGGTTGACCACCGTTTCTTCTTCCCTGGTTATGCAGAAGGCGGTATGTCAGGCGATCTGGCCGGCACTGCGGCTGGGCTTAATATGTTCCAGCGTATGCCTAATTTGCCCTCCATGAACACATCCTATCAACGTGTACCGAGACTAAAAATCCCTGAAGCCATTCTGGATGGAGAATGTGAAGGTTATCCTACAGACTCCAAAACCATTGAAGGCCAATTCATGGGATACAAATATCCTGCTCCGGGCCACTCACCTATCCGCATGTATTATAAATATGGTGGTTCGCATTTTGGCACAATGAGTGAATCCAATCGTTATGCCCGGGCCTATCGCAGCGATAAGTTGGAATTTGTTGTCAACCAGGCTATCTGGTTTGAGGGAGAAACCAAGTTTGCTGACGTAATTCTTCCCGCCTGTACGAATTTTGAACGTTGGGATATAGGTGAATGGGCTAATACCAGTGGATACCTTTTCCATGCCTACGGTCAGCTGAATCACCGGGTCATAACCATCCAGCATAAATGTATTGAACCGTTGGGAGAATCGAAGTCTGATTATCGAATTTTCCTTGAGTTGTCACAACTTCTGGGTGTCGCCAATCCCTTTGCAGAAGGTACCGATGAATTGGGCTGGTGCAAAAGGATGTTTGATGGCACTGATTTGCCAAAAGCGATCTCCTGGAAGAAATTTATGAAGAAAGGTTATTATGTGGTACCTGCTCCTCCCGAGGATCAGCGACCTCCAGTAGCCTATCGCTGGTTCGCAGAAGGGCGCAAGAAGGATGTGCCGGATATGTCTCCTCTCCCGGGTGATTATGCAGGGGAATATGGAGAAGGCCTTCAAACCCAATCAGGAAAGATTGAGTTTGTCAGCTCCAGCCTAAATCGTTTTGATCCGGATGATCCTGAACGACCACCTATGGGCCAATATATCAAATCGTGGGAAGGTCATCATACTACTGAGCTATATGGTAAGTATCCCCTTCACTTGATCACTCCCCATGTCCGCCATAGTTTTCACACTATGGGGGATGGGAAGGACAGTTTCGTGAATGACATCAAGGATCACCGTGTGTTGATTGATGATTACTATTATTGGATTGTGCGTATCAACAATCAGGATGCAAAAAACAGGGGCATCGGAATGCATGATTTGGTAAAAATCTATAATGACCGCGGGGCTGTTATCTGTGCAGCTCAGACTACAGAACGCGTGCCGCCGGGTACAGTACATTCGTATCAAGCGAGTGCTGTATATGACCCTATCGGCGAGCCGGGAAATTCTCCGGACAGAGGTGGATGTGTTAACACGCTGACACCAAGTCGTTCGATTATCAAACGATCTCATTCAACTGCTTCTAATTCCTGTCTTGTGCAGGTGGAAAAATGGAACGGCGAGGAGGGTGAACGGTGAAAAAAGCTTATATGATTGTTGATGTTGATAAGTGTATCGACTGCAATAATTGTTTCCTGGCATGCAAAGATGAATTTGTCGACAATGAATGGCTGCCAACTTCGTTATCGCAACCGCGACATGGGCATCGCTGGATGAATATCATGCGCAAGGAGCGCGGCCAGTTTCCCTTGATCAGCGTCGCTTACTTGCCAACTCCCTGCATGCAATGTGAAAATGCAGACTGTATGGCCGCGGCAGAAAATGACGCAGTTTACAGACGCGATGACGGTATCGTCATCATTGATCCAATAAAGGCCAAAGGACAGAAAGCAATTGTGGATTCATGTCCTTATGGTGCGATCTGGTGGAATGAAGAGGAGCAAATTCCTCAAAAATGCACCTTCTGCGCCCATTTATTGGATGATGGCTGGGAAGCTCCCCGCTGTGTACAAGCTTGTGCTACGGGAGCATTACGTTTCTTATCCGTAGAAGAAAATGAAATGGAAAAGATTGTTGCGGATGAAAACCTTGAGGTTTTACATCCGGAATACAAATCAAGTCCCCATGTGTTTTATAAAAACCTGCAACGGTACACCCGGTGTTTTATTGGTGGAAGCTTAGCTGAAAAAACGGATGGTGTTGCAGATTGTGTGGCAGGTGCGACTGTCACCCTCTACCAGGGGTCAGAAGAAGTTGGCAAGGAAATTAGTGATCCGTATGGAGATTTCAAAGCTGACCATCTCAAACCGAATAGCGGTTCTTACCGTTTGGAAATCAACCATCCCGAGCATGAGGTAAAAACACTAGAGGTTGATTTGAAAACTAGTATTAATTTAGGCACAATTTGGTTATAAAAGGTACTAAGGAAAAATTTGATAAGTAGTATGATATCAAGGATATGAAATAAGAAAACTATTCATTGAAAATACTAAATATGGATCCGAGTTTTTCAACCTAAGACTTATTAGAAGTGCTTAGGTGATGGTTGGAAGACCAAATCCTTTAGTTTTGTTAGAAGGATAAGGGCGAGTGAAGAAATTCCTTGACCTCCCGATATCTACTGGTAAGTGGATTGAATTGGAAAGGACACTGACGCTTTATTGTGTTTAATTCCGCTTGCCAGAGATATTCTGACAAGCGGTTTTTTTAAATTGACATGTTTTATCAGACTAGCAGCAGTTTGGGCAAATGATGATCAGAATCAAGAACCTGTCGGTTTCTTATGATCATAATCAAGTGGTAAAGGACCTCACGCTAAATGTGAATGAGGGAGATTGGGTTTTAATTACGGGCCCGTCCGGCAGTGGAAAAAGCACTCTGGCAAGAACCATCAGTGGTCTAATTCCCCATTCTATCAAGGCAGATGTAAGCGGATCAATTCGGGTAAACGGGAGAAATAACCTCTTATCTGCCCTGTCTGATATTTCACAACAAGTGGGCATGGTTTTCCAGAACCCGGGGGCGCAGCTATTTCACCTGAGCGTAGAAGAGGAACTAGCATTTGGCCCACGAAATTTGGGATTATCTGAAAATGAAGTTCAGGACAGAGTCTCTCGAGTTCTAAGAGATGTTGGCATAGAAAATCTTCGCAAAAATCGTCCGGATAAGCTCTCAGGCGGACAGAAACAATTGGTAGCAGTTGCGGCTGTATTGACCATGGAACCACGGGTGCTGGTGTTGGATGAACCCACAGCATCGCTGGATGTTTCCAGCCTTAGCCGTTTGATGGAAGTTTTATCAAGGTTAAAAACACAAAAAGGCATCACGATAATAATGATTGAACATAGGCTTCACGCTGTTCAATATGGTGTTGATAAATTCTATGTGATGGATGAGGGTCAATTTGTTCATCAGGGACCAGCGGTTGAGGTTCTTGAGGACTCGGTTTGCAGGAAAGCCTATGGATTGCGTCGTCCAGTGGAAGAGAAAATGGTTTCCTGGGAGAAATTGATCACTAAAAATGGAGCGATGACTCAGAATGAGCCGCCCCTGCTCCAGTTGAAAAATGTATCTGCCGGTTATAACGGCCGGGAAGTGATCAAAAGCATCGATCTGTCCCTGTATCCGGGAGAGTTTATTTCTCTCGTCGGAGAAAACGGTGTTGGGAAATCTACCCTGGCTATGGTGGTTGCTGGTTTGCTTAAACCGCGATCTGGCGACATAAATTACCCGGGAAGAAAAAAGCCCAGATCAGGACTTGATCTGGCTATGTTATTTCAAAATCCCCAGGAACAGCTATTTACAGATTCTGTTGATGAAGAAGTAGCTTTTGCAGCCCGTAATTTTGGCATGTTTGACAAACTTCAACACGACGTAGTTCTCGAAGAAGCGGGATTGGATAGGTTTAAATCTCGACATCCATCCGTTTTATCCCTGGGGCAGCAGCTGAGAACAGCGCTGGCAGCCAGCGTTGCTATTCAACCCAGAATAGTAATTTTGGATGAACCCACTTTGGGTCAGGACTGGGGACATTTGGAAAAAATCATGAACTATATCAAGGTGCTTCAACAAAATGGCACAACGATCTTGCTCATTACTCATGACTATAAACTTGTTCATTATTATTCTCAACGTGTTTTATTAATGAAAAATGGTGGAATCACCCTCCAGGGTTATATCAATAAAGAAGTACGGCAGGGAGAGCAATAATATGAAATTCTCAACAAAAAACCTGGTGACCCTGGCTGTTTTTGGAACGCTGTGGGGTATCTCGGAAATAACGCTGGGGACATTATTTAAAACCCTCAATATCCCTCTAAGCGGCGTGTTGTTATCTGTAATTGGTTTATCGATCGCTTTGATCGGTAGAATATTTGTACCCAAGAAGGGCTCAACCTTATTTATCGGTGTGATCGCGATGTTGTTGAAACTGTTCTCGCTCGGCGGGGTTGTCCTCGGCCCAATGATTGGAATTCTCGGGGAGGCCGTCATAGCTGAAGTGATTTTATCATTGACGGGAAAACCGCGATTGGGAACATTGACCCTGGCTGGAAGCCTGAGTGTATTGTGGGTTTTGGCCCAGCCATTTGTAACTAATCCGATTTTATACGGGCGGACAGTTTTTGTGGTTTGGGAGAAGGTAATTAATAATGGCAGCCAGCTCTTGGGATTGAGAACTAATGCGGTGTTTTGGATCCTGGGGATTATGACCTGCATTCATCTGATCAGCGGGGTAGTTGCAGGAATAATAAGTTGGACCTTAGGGCGTAGGCTGCAACAAAGAGTCGGCTTGTCATCGGAAGAATGATTTAGAAGAAGCAGATATGAGTCTTGATATTAGCAGGGAAACGCAAAAAATATCAGAAAGGAGAATTCCTCTAGGCACACTGGGCCACCTGGCTGTCTTCTTGTGGTGCCTGGTATTAGTGTTGTCTTCGACCCCAGAGAACATGTTCTGGATAACGGGGCTCTGTATAGTGGTTTTAATGATCCTTTATCCGGGAGTTTGGCGATCCATAATCAATGCCCGTCGGTTACTCTTGCTTGGTTTGATTGCTATCCCTCCCCTTTATTTTCTAGGTGATGTGGACAAGATCTTTCTTGGAATTCCATACTCTTCTGTGGGTAGTATCATTTCACTTCATATCGGCCTGAAGTTTATTGTAGTGCTGATGGCCCTGGAAGGGATGACCAGCGCAGTTGAAATATCTGCCTTGGCGGGCATCTTGGAACGTTTTGGATTAAAAGGGTTGGGATTTTCTATGGGAGTGGCAGTTAATTTGCTGCCATCTTTGCAAAAATCCTGTACTCAGAGCTGGCTTGCATTAAAAATGAGAGGGGGATTAAGAAAGAGCTGGTGGAAGGGGCTCAAACTTTTCAGCCTTACTTCAATTACCTGCGCGCTCAAACGGGCAGAGGAAATTGCCTTAGCTGCAGAATCAAGGGCTTTCTCTCCCGAAAAAACCCGCCCCTTACCAATTGCCCGGAGTCCGATCGATTGGGTAGTGTTTTCATTAACATGTTTATCGGTTTTATTGATAATTTAGTGAAATTAATTCTGGAGTGAATATGATTTCATTTGATCAAGCATATCAAACGACCATCAAGAAGATTAAACCTCTTGATGAAGAAATTGTAGAGTTATTGGCAGCTGAAGGCCGCGTGACTGCCAAAGAGCTTTTATCTAAAGTCTGGTCTCCCTCACTGGATGTCTCTCTGAAAGATGGGTATGCAATCCAATCTCAGGATATTCAAGATGCTTCCCCGGAACAAGGTTTATCCTTGACCGTAGTGGGGAGTATCGCGGCAGGAGGTGATTGGAGCGGGGTTTTGCAGTCTGGCCAAGCGGTGAGGATTCTCAGTGGGGCGCCAATTCCTGCTGGTGCACAAGCTGTAGTGGCCGAAGAATTTACCCTGCAAGAAGATACCAAGTTGTTGGTTTATAACAATGCAGAACCAGGCCGCAATGTCCTAAAGAAAGGGGAAGACGTTAAGCAGGGTGATTTTTTGGTTGGTGAAGGATCTCTTCTCACACCGGGGATGGTGGGATTATTAGCATCGGCAGGTTATATGGAGATTCCGGTTGTTAGAACTCCCCGGGTGGGTATTATTGCGACAGGTGATGAGGTTGTAGCTCCAGGTAAACCCCTGCCAGAGGGAAAGTTATATGCCAGTAATCTGGTTACTCTAGCAGCCTGGTGTCATAAATATGGATTTGCTGTCGAAACAGATGTTTTGCCTGATGATGCGGATGTTCTCAAAAAGGGATTGAATACAGCCCTGGAAAGATATGATGCGGTTATTACGAGTGGGGGAGCCTGGACTGGGGATCGGGATCTAGTAAAGAGAGTGTTGGTAGATCTGGGATGGAAAATGGAATATCATCACATTCGCATGGGTCCGGGAAAAGCAGTAGGCTTTGGAATGGTGGGTAGGAAACCGGTATTTATCCTCCCCGGTGGCCCTCCATCCAATCACATAGCATTTCTGCAGCTGGCGCTTCCTGGATTGAAGTGTTTGGCAGGATGGAAAGATCCAATATTACCGTCTATGCCTGTTGTATTGTCCGAAACGATCCGGGGGCAGATCGACTGGACTCAGCTCATTCATGGGAAATTAACAAGAAAAGACGAAACTATATCATTCAAACCCATCAAGCAAAAAAGCCGGTTGCAAATGATCTCAACGAGTGATGCACTTGTAATGATCCCTGAAGGAGTTAATAAGATTATTGAGGGGGCTATTACTACAGCATATTTACTCAAGTAACTTAGCGTTGTTGCCGCGATTTCTCATCTGGCAATGGAATTCAAGGTAATATGTGGTTTTGATGCAAGGATAGTAGATATACAAGATTAGCAAACGGTTTCCTTCGAAGAAAACCGTTTGCTAAAATAAAGTCAAGGGATGCTCTCGATCAATCATTTATCAAAATTCCAGATATCCTTAATAATCTCTAAACACATTTTTGGTCTAATCGGTTGAAGGTTGGTAAAACAATCACCTATTGATTTAATTTATGAATAGTAAGGAAGAACATCATGAAAAAAATTTCAATAATAAGCATCATTTTCAGTGTCTTTGTACTAGGCCTTATTACTTGCGCCAGCTCGGAATATTTAGTCCAGGATACACCCGTCGAGGCAGAAGCTTCAACGGAATCAACCACAGAAGATACAGCATCTGAAATGTCAACCAGCGGTGATTATACTTATCCCATCGTTGATACCGCACAGGGCACCTGCTATGACAATAGCGAACTCATCGACTGTCCTGCTGAAAGAGAAGCTTTTTATGGGCAGGATGCACAATACACAGGAAATGTTCCCAGCTACACAGACAACGGGGACGGCACTATCGCCGACAACGTCACCGGTCTGGTTTGGGCACAGGACCTGTCAGACGCATCCATGCCCTGGTCTGACGCCTCGGGCTACTGCGAATCACTTGAGGTTGGTAGTGTCAGCGACTGGCGCTTACCCAATGTGAAAGAACTGTGGTCCATCAGGGATTTTTCGCAAGGGTGGCCATGGGTCGATACCGACTACTTTTACCTGGTTAGTGATGGTTCAGATCAACGTCAGCAGCATTCATGGACAAGTAATCTCTACCTGGTCGAAAGCGAATATCAGAACGAGCAGGTGCAAGGTGATCCCGCATTCATTGTCAACGACTGGACCGGACATATCAAAGCGATGAGCGGTAGCAGATTCGTACGCTGTGTCAGCGGTGACGAGTACGGTATCAACGACTTTGTTGTCAACGGTGATGGCACGGTTAGCGATAATGCCACCGGTTTGATGTGGTCGCAGGACGACAACGGTGAGGCAATAAACTGGGAAGCGGCGCTGGCTTATGCGGAAGCGGCCACCACTGCCGGCTACGATGATTGGCGTCTGCCGAATGCCAAGGAATTGCAGAGCATTGCTGATTACTCCGGTGTCTTCCCGGCCATGAATACATCCGTGTTCAATCTAACAGAGCTCACGAATCTAGTGGGCCAGACCGATTATCCGTTTTACTGGACGAGTACGTCCAATCCTTACGTTGAAGCATTTCATCAAGAGACTGACGACAGCGACTCAGGTTCAGATTACGTGCCTGGCTACACTTATGCTTGGATGCTTGCTGCCGGTTATTGTACAGACATGGATGGCTACGATTTGCATGGTTCAGGCGCGGTTGTTTTTGACACAAAAGCGGAAGACGTCTCCGATGGCTCGGGCATTGAGGTTTTTTACCACTATGTGCGCTTGGTGCGTGATGGTGATGTGACCGAAACACCGTATGGCGATCCAACCACTGTCAATCCTGATCGGGTTGTCGAATTTGAAGATGGTGACACTGGTAATGGTCCAGGTGGACAAGATGGGGCAATGCCCGACTTTGCCGCTGCCGCTGCAACACTTGGCATCACCGAAGAAGCGCTCATGGAAGCCATGGGTGACGCAGAACAAGGTCCGCCAGATTTTGCCGCTGCAGCAGAAGCGCTTGGAATCACTGAGGAAGAACTTATGTCTGCCCTGGGAACGCCGCAGTAGAGTAGCTGCTGGCTTATTCACTACAACGAAAAGGAGGATAATGTTTAAAAGAATATCAACGCTATTCATCTTAATCAGTATCTTGGCGCTAGGTCTAGCGGCTTGCAGCAGCTCGGAAGAACCAACTCTGGATGTATCCGTCGAAGTTGAAGCTTCAACGGAAACAACTACAGGAGATACAGCATCTGAAGCAGCAACTAACGGTGAATATGCTTATCCTGTTGTTGATACCGCCCAGGGCACATGCTACGATGACAGCGGCGTGATCGATTGCCCTGCCGGGGGGGAGGCCTTCTACGGACAAGATGCTCAATACACCAGCAATTCAGCCAGCTATACAGACAACGGCGACGGCACTGTAACCGACAATGTCACTGGACTGATTTGGCAGAAATCCGCTGATACTGACGATGATGGTGATATTGATGCTTCTGACAAAATGTCTTTTGAAGCTGCCGGAATGTATTGTGAAAACCTGTCTTTGGCAGGCCAGGATGACTGGCAATTGCCAACCATCAAGCAGCTTTATTCGTTGATGGACTTCTACGGTGTAGATCCCAGCGGATATGAAAGCACCGATACATCTGGTTTGACCCCTTTTATCGACACCGAATATTTTGAGTTCGCCTATGGTGATACTGGCGGCAACGAACGTATTATCGATTCTCAATATGCGTCCAGTACCCTGTACGTTAGTGAAGGTTTTGAGAAGCTTCTGTTTGGTGTCAATTTTGCAGACGGCCGCATTAAAGGTTACGGACTTTCCTTGTTTGGACGGGACAAGACCTTCTCGGTTGCTTGTATTCGTGAAAATTATACCTATGGAGTCAATGACTTCAGCGATATTGGTGATGGCACCATCATGGATAATGCCACCGGTTTGATGTGGGCTCAGGATGACAGCGGAAGCGATGCCCACGACGGTCTCAATTGGGAAGAAGCCCTGGCCTATGTAGAAGAGCAGAATGCTACCAACTACTTGGGATACAGTGACTGGCGCTTACCTAATGTCAAGGAATTGCAGAGCATCCTTGATTACAATCGATCACCTGACACGACGGATTCCGCCGCCATTGATCCTCTATTCAATGCAACTAGCTTTACTAACGAAGCTGGTGAAATAGACTACGCTTTCTACTGGAGCGGAACCACGCACGCCAACTGGACAAACAATCCGGGAAACGCAGGCGCGTATGTCAGCTTTGGCCGGGCGATGGGTTATATGGATGGCCAATGGTCTGATGTTCATGGAGCTGGCGCACAGCGCAGTGATCCTAAATCTGGTGATCCGGACGATTGGCCCACAGGTAATGGACCTCAAGGTGATGCCATCCGCATCTACAACTACGTCCGCCTGGTACGGTCTGGCGATGTGGCTGAAACGCCCGATGGTTACCCGACTGCTGCAAGAACAGTGACACTTACTAGCAGTGGTTCATCTGATGGAACAACTAATTCCGAAACGAGTGCCCAGCAAGGCGGTCCTCCTGGAGGAGATCTTCCTGACCTGGCCCTTGCAGCTGAGGCATTAGGTATCACTGAACAAGATCTGCTGGATGCGCTGGGTTCGCCCCCGCCTGATCTTGAAGCATCGGCAGAAATCCTGAGCATAACAATAGAAGAGTTAGAGGATGCAATGTTCAATCAATAATTCTTGTAGCGAGCTAAGAATAGGATTCGGTTTCCTATAAGAAAACCGAATCCTTTTTGTTTAAGTGATGGTTGAGAGAATTCATCCGTATTCTTGGGATTTGAAAAAAAATCAGCGGTTTCTCCGATGAGCCAGAGAATCTGTTCGACCAATTATCCCTGATCTTCTATTAAGACTCTTATGTATGTAGGTCTAGAGTTAATTCTTATTCTGATAGATATTGACTACGAATGACGGGAGTTTAAGAAATCGAGACACCAATCCAGTTGATAGTAGTTATTTCTGGTGCAATTGTGGTGC
>Ga0208279_1000533_pt1 | contig 29286 bp, 26 predicted proteins | sample AntAceMetag02UKM_FD_184766 | JGI IMG/M metagenome (GOLD analysis project Ga0208279, IMG submission 184766) | Saline lake microbial communities from Ace Lake, Antarctica - Antarctic Ace Lake Metagenome 02UKM (SPAdes) (version 2) | ecosystem: Environmental > Aquatic > Non-marine Saline and... | reverse complement strand
TCTCGTAAAAAGTCCAACTTCTGCGTTGTGCTGCATTTCGCAATCATTCAACGTACGAAAAGTACGCCTCATGATTACAAAATTTGCACGCCTTGAATTTGAACTTTTTACGAAACCGTCTAAATCAGACTTTTTACGAGTTCATCAATAGATGAGACCTTTACAAAACGTCCCGAAAAAACATGGATTGTCTCATGAAACAAATGTGTATCACTGACAATCATGAGACAATTGTTAATTTTATCCTAAAACGCGGTTCATTACTATAATTTTCTTTCTTGTTATTATCACCTTGTAACGTCATCAATCAGCACTCAGCAGTTATTTTAAATTTTATATAGATCATAACTAATTAAAATCTAAATAGATATATGTGTTTCATCCATAAAGTTTTTTTATGCATTCACTATCAGGACTAAAGCGACCTGTGAATTTTTCCGGTTTCCCATCATCCTTTTCAGCTTTCATTCAACTTGGCACAAAATTTGCTGATTAAAATTTGGATAATTAACCTAAAAATTTATAACCTAAATCGAGCAATTGTAGAATTTGCACGGAAAGTACGTTTCATTTTTATTCGCCTTCGCCTGAATAGCCTGTAGCTTACTGCAGGGATGAAGGCAAGGTGAACCGCGACGAAGCTCATCAGAGCGAAGGCGGGTTAACTTTGTTAAATCATTTTAATTTTGGAATGGCTACGGCGCAATTCAGCTTTGATACCCCACAGCTTACTGCGGGGAGCTTCATCTACCCCAACAAGTTTCGAGTTTATTTGTACTGAATAATCAAAAAGGAATTTCCTCCTGATTGTTCAAGGTGCATTATATAATTTATTTATCAATAAACCGCTAAAAAAGGAGATTGAATATGGAAGGTTTAATTTTAAACATATGGGAGTTGCTAACCATTTATGGGCTTAAAGTCATTGCAGCTATTGTCGTTTTTGTTGTGGGTCGATGGATTGCCAAGGGGTTGACAAAGTTTTCGGAAAAAATGATGAACAAACGGCAGGTTGATCCTACCATCGTCTCCTTTGTCGCAAATATGACTTACATCGCTTTATTGGTGTTTGTGGTTCTGGCGGCTCTCGGGCAATTGGGAATCCAGACAACCTCATTTATTGCGGTGATTGGTGCGGCAGGCCTGGCCATCGGTCTTGCGTTGCAAGGATCTTTGGCAAATTTTGCTGCCGGCTTTCTGATGATCATTTTTCGTCCGTTCAAAGTCGGTGATTATATTGAAGGTGCAGGGGTTGGTGGCACAGTTGAAGTGATTCAGATCTTTACCACCCAACTCAAGACCCCGGACAACAAGACGGTGATTATTCCGAATGCAGCTTTAACCGCGGGTAACATCACCAACTATTCGGCCAAAGGAACACGACGCGTTGATCTGGTTTTTGGAATCGGTTATGGAGACGATATTGATCATGCAAAAAAAGTTATAATGGATGTTTTGGCCAAAGAAGAACGGATTTTAAAAGATCCAGCTACAACGATTGGGGTGGTCGAGCTGGCAGACAGTAGCGTTAATTTTGCGGTTCGTCCATGGGTAAAGGCCGATGATTATTGGAATGTCTATTTTGACACCACCGAGAATATTAAGAAAGGTTTCGATGCTCAAGGCATCAGCATTCCGTTCCCCCAGCGCGACGTGCATATGTATGAGCATAAAGAATAAGAAGTGCAAACAAGCTTGTATTTCTTTAAATTATATAAATTTAAATAAAACAAAAACAAACAAGGAGGTAACATCATGAAAAAGTACTACGTTAACGGACTGTTTCTATTAATGATCAGCACCTTGCTGATCAGTTGCGGCGGCAAGATGGTACAAAAGGCCGCGCCGTCTTTTGAACCGTATAAATTTAGCGCAAATAAGTATGAGTCCAAGGTGGACAATTTTGTGGTGATCCTGGACACAACTTATTCAATGAATCATAAATACGGGCAGAAAAAAAAGGTCGAGATTGCCAAAGAGTTCCTAACTGCTATGAATCAGACACTTCCGGAATTGAATTATAATGGCGGTCTCATAACATTTGGTCATGATGACTCAATCATGCTTGATTATGGACAGACACAATATTCAACTTCAGGGTTTGGATCGGCCCTGAACGCTACAAAGGGGCCCAGCGGAAATAGTTCTTTTCCTCTGACAACAGCCATCAACGCTGCTGCTGGTGACTTGAAGTCAAGTCAAGGCCAAATAGCAGTGATTATCGTTAGCGATGGAGAAAATATGGGCCAAGCCCCGGTAAAGGCTGCGAAGGCCTTGAAAGGTGAGTTCGGTGACCGGCTTTGCATTTACACGGTGCTGGTGGGAGATAGTCCTGGCGGTGAAGCGCTGATGAAACAGGTTGCTGCAGCCGGTGATTGTGGATTTTCAGCTTCTGCAGACGGATTTAAAAATAGCGGTGACATGGGAGATTTTGTGAAGAACGTATTTTTGGCCAAAGCTGCTCCCATGGTAGCGGCCCCAAAACCGTTGGACAGTGACGGTGACGGGGTAACGGATGACTTGGATCAATGCCCGAATACGCCCAAGGGCGCCACTGTGGATGCACGGGGATGCTGGACCTACGCAGCGATGGTGATGTTTGACATTAACAGTGCCGAAATTAAGTCCGAAGCTTACCCCATGCTTGATGAGGCGATCTCCGTACTGGAAAAGAACCCGGAGATGAAGGTTGAGATTGATGGTCATACGGATAATACGGGTTCTGCGGCGTATAATATGAATCTTTCTGAAAGACGTGCCAAATCCGTCATGAAATATTTTGTGGACAAAGGCGTTGAAGCGGGACAGCTTACGACCAAGGGTTTTGGGTTTACCAAGCCGGCCGCAAGCAACGACACCAAGGAAGGCCGTACCAAAAACCGAAGGGTTGAATTGACGCCGGTTAAATAATCCGATTCAGTTATTAATAATTTAACAGTTATGAAGATGGGGCAGGTAAGATGGTTATCCGCCCCATCTTCATATAAACCAGATCTGATCGGTAAACACTTCAATTAAAACAAAGGAGGCCAAATGAAAAGAGTAAAGCTGTTTTTCGTGTTGTTATTTGTATGCGTGTTTACCTCAGCATGTGCACATATGATGGGCTTTGAAAAAACCTCTCCGACCATCCATAAGATTTTGAAAAGAGGAGAGTTGGTCGTCGGAACCGCCGGGAATATGCCGCCGTTGAACATGACAGACAAAAAAGGGGAAATCATCGGTCTTGAGGTGGATATGGCCCACTATTTTGCTGGAGCCATGGGAGTAGAGCTCAATCTCGTGAAAAAACCATTCTCGGAACTCCTACCGGCCCTGGAGGCGGGTGAGGTCGATATGATTCTTTCCGGGATGACCATCACACCGGAACGCAATTTGAAGGTTGCCTTTGCCGGGCCGTATATCATTTCCGGGAAAGCGTTTTTGACGAAACATAAACACATCGTTTCGACCAAAGATGCGTCTGAACTGAATCGGTCCGAAATGCGTTTTGTGGCGTTGGAAAGCTCTACCAGTGAAACACTGGTAAAAGAACTTATGCCCATGGCCCAACTGATTACAACCAAAAACTATGATGATGCGGTTGAAATGGTTCTGCAGGATAAAGTGAATGCCCTGGTTGCGGATTACCAGATCTGTCTGGTTTCTCTTATCCGATATCCGGGCCAAGGGTTAATTTCAATAATTACTCCCTTTACCTATGAGCCGTTGGGTATTGCATTACCGGCCGGTGATCCTCATTTGATCAACTGGGTAAATAACTTTCTAAATACATTAAAAAAGTCCGGTGAACTGGATAAACTCAGAGCCCGTTGGATCGAGGACGGCTCGTGGTTAAAAGAGTTGCCGTAACACGAATTAAAAAATCGCTCAATTTATTTTTCCCTGAAAAAACCTGGTCCTTTGGGCCTCCGGCTCGTAGAGCCTACGCCTCGGAAAGCCAGGTCAGAGATAGATGGCTCTGCCTTGGAGTTTTGTGTTTAAAATAACAAATTTCAAGCACCCCGCCAAAAGAACGGCGGGCAGGCAAATTACAAATAAATCTCAAATTACAAATCACAAATTCAAAACCGGCTCAACGCGCAGCGCAGGTGCTTGCGCCGGGTGAGCGATTGTTTTTTTTGTTTGGGATTTTGAATTTCGGTCATTGTTATTTATCTGCCCTGTTAAATAAATCGTAGATTTAATGCAAAGCATTATTTAACAGGGTAAATGTTTTGGGATTTGTTATTTGGAATTTCAATAAGTCGCGGTTTATTCGGCGGCATGAGAAGGCGGGACCAGGAGAGGCATGAGGAGGCAGTCCAGGATCAACGGGCAAATCAGCAGGCAGTCAATTATGAACAGAATCGTTCCAAATACAACCGTGCTTTCAAATCGTGCATGGAAGGTCGCGGCTATAGAGTGAAGTAAGTTGTTTGGAATATTTGAATGTCAGTCGATTACAGAAAACAAAGGGAGGAAATGATGAAAAGAGCATTTCGATTTATCAAGATTACAGCAATCTTAACTGCGGCTATCGGCCTGGCCGGCTGTGCGGCCAGCGGCATGAAGAATGTGGAGCAAAGCGGATTCCTCAAGGACTACGGCCAGCTGAAGTCGGGAGGTGACGAGAGAGCCGCACTCACTTATTTCAAACCGGGTGTCGATTTTAAACCCTATACCAAGCTGATGTTTGAGCGGGTCGTGGTTTTCCTGAACCCCACGGCGGAAAGCCGTGAGACCGACCCGACCATTCTCAAGGAGTTGACCGACTTCTATCAGAATGCCCTGCTCGAAGCGGTGAAGGATGGGTATGAAGTTGTCGATCAACCCGGTCCGGATGTGCTCTGGGTGCGCGTGGCCATCACCGATGTAGAGCCGTCCAGCCCGACGGCCAATACCTTATCTTCCATCATTCCCGTCGGAATGGTCGTTGCCGGAGCGGCCAAGGCTGCCAGTGATGCCAATCTGGGAACCGGTGAAGCCGCCACGGAAATGGAAGTCCTCGACTCCATGACCAAGGAGCGCCTGGCCGCAGCAGTGGACCGTCGCCAGGGCGGAAAATCCGCTTTTCGTGGCAAATGGGTGGACACCAAAAATGCCTTCGAGTACTGGGCGAAGCGCTTCCGCGAGAGGCTTGACGATCTTCGTGGAATGCAAAAATAGAAGAAATAGTAGAAATCAGGGGGATGGCTTTGTCTGTTTGTGACAAATAGAGTCTGGACCCCCAATATACCATTGATAAATTTGGTGGGATTTGCAGATTTGTTATTCCCATACAGGTATGAAGGTGGGGGCAGATAAGATGGTTATCCGGCCCCTATTTTCATAAGTCAGATTTGATCGGTAAACACTCAAGTTAGGGGCCTCGCCCCAATTGGAATGGTGGAATGTTGGAATAATGGAATAATGGGTTCTGGGCCTCCGGCTCGGAGAGATGATGCAATATTGGGTTAATGGTAAAATTTGTGTGGACGATAAAATAAAAAATGGCTAATATCCTTTTAAAAACCAACCTTCCAGTATTCCATTATTCCATATTCGAGGCAAGCATTCAAGCCTCAAAATATATCCTATATTTTTATTAAGTTGTAGAAATTCCGAGACGTTTAAATAGTTTCTATTACCTATGAGTCGTTGGGTATTGCATTACTGGCCGGTGATTCCCATTTGATCAACTGGGTAAACAACTTTCTAAATACCTTAAAAAAGTCCGGTGAACTGGATAAACTCAGAGTCCGTTGGATCGAGGACGGCTCGTGATTAAACGAGTTGCAGTAAAACGAATCTAAAAATTGCTCAATCTTGGTTAAAATTCATGTCGTTAATAGCCTGCCACGACTGTGATTTGATTCATCGGGTTGACCCTGTGCCCGAAGGAAGCGCAGCCAGGTGTTCCCGGTGCGGCGCGTTGTTGTACCAGCACAAACGCGATAGTTTGGAGCGTACGCTGGCATTGACAGTGACGGGCCTTATTCTGTTTGTGGTGGCGAACGCCTTTCCTTTTTTAGGCTTCAAACTCCAAGCCCAGGTCCACCAGACCATATTGATTACCGGCGTCCAGGAGCTTTATCATCAGGGGATGTGGATCCTGGCAACCGTGGTACTGTTGACGACCATTGTCATGCCTGCGGCACAGATGATGGGGTTGCTGTATGTGCTGGTACCGCTCAGGCTGAATCGGCTCCCCTGGAAACTGAAAGAAGTGTTTCGGCTCATCCAATCCCTGCAGCCCTGGGCCATGATGGAAGTGTTCATGCTGGGTATTCTGGTTTCCATTGTAAAACTGGGCAAAATGGCCACGATCGTACCGGGTATCGCCGCGTTTGCATTCATGGCCTTGATCTTTGTTTTGGCCGCGTCCATGGCGGTATTGGATCCGCATGCGGTGTGGGAAAGAATAAAAATCCAGGAGAGTACCCGCGGCATCCCCGTTGCACAGGCCAACCCGATCGGCTGTCATACCTGCCATCTCCTGTGCCGTTACCCTTCCCACGGGGGTCATGGTCTGACCTGTCCGCGATGCGGCACGCACTTGCACCGGCGCAAGCCCAACAGCATTGCGCGGACCTGGGCACTGATCCTGGCGGCCGCAATATTCTATATTCCGGCCAACGTGCTGCCGATCACCATTGTCACCTCTTTGGGGAAAAAGCAGGCCGATACGATCATTAGCGGAGTCATTTATTTTATTTCCACAGGCATGTGGCCCATTGCGTTAGTGATTTTCGTGGCCAGTGTTTTTGTGCCATTGGTAAAGCTTTTGGCTCTCAGTTATTTGTCTTTTTCGGTCCTGCGCAAATCCGGATGGCGACCCGTGGATCGCACGAAAATCTATCGAATGGCGGAAGTTGTGGGGCGGTGGTCCATGGTGGATGTGTATGTGGTGACCATCCTGGTTGCCATGGTGAATTTAGGCGCCCTGGCCACCATCGAAGCCGGTCCGGCGGCCGTCTATTTTTGCGGCGTGGTGATCATCACCATGTTCGCGGCCATGAGTTTTGATCCCAGACTCATCTGGGACAATTGTGAGGAAAACCATGAATGAACAGCAAATGGAAAAAACCGGTGCTTCGGGTGCGGCCAAGGCCGTTGTTAAACCCAAAAAAAGCATTTCCATTGTCTGGATCGTGCCGTTGGTCGCCCTTTTGATCGGCGGCTGGTTGGCATATAAGGCCATTACAGAAAAGGGCCCTACCATCACGATCACCTTCCAAAGCGCCGAAGGGCTGGAAGCCGGCAAAACCAAGATCAAATTCAAAGACGTGGAAGTGGGTCAAGTGGAGGAGATCCGTCTGAGCCCGGACCTGTCGCAAGTCATGGTAAAGGCCCAATTGACGAAAGATACCAAAGACTATTTATCGGAAAACACCCGCTTCTGGGTGGTAAGGGCCCGGGTGGCCGGCGGCGGGGTTTCCGGTCTGGGCACCCTTTTTTCCGGGGCGTATATCGGCATGGATCCGGGGAAACCCGGCAAAGAAACGCGTTCTTTCAAAGGGCTGGAGACGCCGCCCATCGTAACAACGGATCTGCCCGGTCGCCATTTTATGCTCAAGGCGGAAAGACTGGGTTCCATGGATATTGGCAAGCCCGTGTATTTCCGGCAGATCCAGGTGGGCCAGGTGGTGGCATACGAACTGGAAAAAGACGGACAATCCATTGATATCAAAATCTTTATTCATGCGCCACATCATGAGCGCGTGCGTAAAACCACGCGGTTCTGGAATGCGGGAGGGCTGGACGTATCCGTTGATGCCGGCGGCATCAAAGTGAACACGGAATCCTTTGTGGCCCTGTTGATCGGAGGGATCGCCTTTGAGACCCCCATGGATTCGGAACCCGGTCCGGCCGCCCCAGAGGGTGAGGTCTTTCGGCTGTACGATAGACGGGAGGATATCTACAAGAAAACTTATGTGAAAAAGACCCGCTGGCTGTTGAACTTCCAAGGTTCGGTAGGAGGTCTTTCCGTGGGCGCGCCGGTGAAATTCAAAGGCATCCAGATCGGAGAGGTTATTGATCTAAAATTGGAGTTTGACTATGATGCCATGGCTTTTCGAATCCCTGTGGAAATTGAGTTAGAACCGGAGCGGATCGCAATGACCGGCAAACAAACCATTGACAGACAGCGGGGGAACGAGATTCTTGTGGAAAAGGGTCTTAGGGCGCAACTCAAGCAGGGAAATCTCTTGACCGGACAACTTTTCATTGATCTGGACATGTACCCGGATGAACCGCCCCGGAAGATGTTATACGACGGGAAATATCCGGAACTACCCACCATTCCTACGCCCATAGAAGAGATCACAAAAGGCATCACCCGCATTGTAGACAAGCTGGAAAAACTTCCCCTGGAGCAGATCGGCAAAGACCTTCGAGAGACCCTGGCGCATTTGAACAAGTCCACCGAACAGTTGCAGAAGCTGATGCAAAACATAGATGAAAAAGTTGCACCAGCGGCCACCGCCACGTTGGAGCGATCTCAAACCACCCTGAATAAGTTGGACAGACTGTTGAGTGCCGAGTCTCCCACGGGTCACGAATTGAAACGCGCGCTGGCAGAGCTGGCCGACGCGGCCCGGAATATCAGCGTATTGGCGGATTACCTGGGGAGACATCCCGAGTCCCTGGTTTTTGGAAAGGAAAAGCACAATGAAAAATAGAGCACGTTTTGGAAACATGGGCCGGGTATTTTTCTTTATGGTGTTTTTACTTGCTGGGTGCAGTACCACCCCTGCGGTGAGATATTATACTCTGAATCCCTTTTCCGAGATGCCACCGGATATTTCTCAAGCGGTTTCAGGAGATACTATTGCCATCGGTGTGGGGCCGGGGGAATTTCCAAAATTTCTTGACCGGCCTCAGATCGTGACCCGGAAAAGCCAACACCGTGTAGAAGTGTCCGAGTTTCATCGATGGGCCGGCTCGTTTTCGAAAGATTTCTTGCAAGTGTTGGCCAAAAACATTTCCATGCTTCTGCCTGCGGATCGGGTGGCCGCATATCCCTGGACCGATCAGTTTTCCCCGTCCTTTCGCATTCCGCTGACGGTGGAGCAGTTTGACGGCCGGTTTGGGGAGCACGTTGTGTTGAACGTGACCTGGTCTGTATGGAATCAAAAAGACGCGAATGAACCCGTGCTGATGAAGCATACCCGTATCAAAGAGCCCGTATCCGCCGCAGACTATGACGCACTGGTTGCGGCCCAGAGCCGGGCTATCGGCACCCTTAGTCGCGCCATCGTTGATGAAATAGAAAGGGTAAGTCATAGGGACTGAGGTTTTTCCGGTAGTAAAAACTGATCCGGCAATGTGTTGTTTATGCAGCGATAGGGTAAAAAAGGAGAGAAGTATTGTTATGAAATCTTTTTTTGATAGAGTTTTTATAAAGATTTTATTGTTGGTCTTCATATGGGTTGCCATAACGGCATGCAAAGAAAAAATTGAGATCGTTGAACAGGTTCGAGCCCTTAAGACCATCACCGTTTCCGAACTGGCCACCGGTCAGATACGCAAGTTCTCCGGAATTGTCAGGGCAACCGATTCTTCCAATCTGAGTTTTGAGGTCGGCGGAAGGGTTGAGACGGTAAACGTAGATATTGGAGATCGCGTCCGCAAAGGACAAATACTGGCCGTTCTTGATAAAGAGCCCTACCGGTTGGACGTGGATGCTGCCCGGGCTGAACTTGTAACGGCTGAAGCCAAGGTTGTTAATACAAAGGAAGAGTACGATCGCCAGGAGAGGGTTTATCAACAGGGCGCGGGTGCCAAAAGCAAGCTGGACAGAGCGAAGTATAATTACAATGCTTCCCGGAGCCAAGTGAATTATCAGATTGCAAAACTGAATCTCGCCAAACGAGATCTCCGTAAGACCATGCTGATATCGCCGTATGATGGCCATATCGCTTGGCGTTCCGTGGATCCGCACGAGGAAATAAAGGTTGGACAGAAAGTGTTCGCCATTGATGCCAAAGGGGCATTGGAAGTGCATCTGGCGGTTCCGGAGACCACGATCCATCGCGTACATATGGGTACTCCGACAACTGTCAGGTTTCCCACACTGCCCGGTCACTCTGTAAACGGACGTATTTCCGATATCGGTTCTGCCGCTGTAAAAGCCAACGCTTTCCCGGTCAAGGTGGGGCTGATCGAGCCGCCGGCGAATATAAATCCGGGTATGACGGCTGAAGTATCTCTGGTCCTAAAAGATGACAGCCAAACTGCCGGTTACCGGGTCCCGATTCAGGCAATCCTTCCCGCCAAGGAGGTTGGGCAAGGATATGCTTTTGTGTATGACCCGGAAACCTCCACCGTTCGGAAGACCCCGATTCATACCCTCGGCGCGGAGCAGAACATGGTGATCGTATCTGAAGGTCTCTCTGCCGGAGACATTATTGCCGTTGCCGGTGTAAGTTTTTTGGCTGATGGGATGAAGGTAAAGCTTATGGAACAGTAGCTGTCTATAATGCCCAAAATCTTAAAAGTTGTGTCAGATTTTTGAATTCGGAGTAGAAAATGAAAAGTATAACCGATTTTGCACTCAATAATTCTCGAACCGTTATCGTAATAATGCTTGGGATATTCTTTGGCGGCATTATTTTGTTTGGGAAAATTCCAAAACTGGAAGATCCGTACATTACCATTCGCGAAGCATTGGTCGTGGCAAAAAACCCCGGTATGCCTGTGGAGAAGGTTGAGCGGCTGATTACCCGTCCCATAGAAGAGAAAATAAAATCCATGGGTGAAGTGGATGATATCAAAGATTCCACCTCTAAAGTCGGTGAATGTATTCTCCATGTGACCATTAAGGACGAAGTGCCTTCAGAAGATCTTCCAATGGTCTGGAAACTGTTGCGCAATCGAATGGACGATGTTGAGCCCAGTCTGCCTGAAGGCACCATCGGGCCCATGGTGAACGATACCTTCGGTGACACATCGATGGCAACCATTGCGCTCTGGAGCGATGGTTTTTCTATGGCGGAAATGCGCGAAACTGCCCGTGACATCCGGGAACGTCTCAACCTGATGGAGGGGATCCAGAAAATTGATCTAACCGGTGTTCAGGAAGAGCGCATTTATATCGAATTTTCAAACGCCAAAATGGCGCAACTCGGAATCGAGCCCGGAGTCATAGGAAACAGCTTAAAGCAGCAAAACATCATCCGTCCCGCCGGCAGGATAAATATGAACGGTGTGGAAATCGTTTTGGAGACATTGGGCAGTTTCAGATCCATTGAGGAGATCGGTGACGTACTGATACCCGTTGCCGGCACCCAGGCCGCAATCCCGCTACGCGATATTGCAAGCATCAGGAAAGCATATGTGGAACCCATCCAGAATCCTGCTTATTACAATGGCCATCAAGCTATTGTTCTGAGCGTATTTCTGTTTAAGGGCGTGGATGCGGTAGAATTCGGCGAACGATTGAAGAAAAAAGTCAAGGAGATTGAACAGTCCCTTGCCTGGGGATACAAGTTTGATTTTGCCACCTTTCAGCCCGAACTCATCACCAAAGCCGTCAACGGGATGGTGAGCAATGTGGTACAAAGTGTGGGGATTGTCCTTGTGGTGGTGATGGTTATGCTGGGGTTTAGAATCGGCTTGATTGTGGGATCATTCATTCCCCTTGTCATGCTTTTCGGGGTGGTAATGATGAGTGTGCTAAATGTAGAAATGCAGCGCATTTCACTGGCCACGATGATTATTGCCCTGGGCATGTTTGTAGATAACGCTATTGTGGTGTCCGATGATATCAAGGTGAATCTGGAAAGCGGAATGGATCGCAAAGACGCGGTCATAAAATCAGGCAGATCTCTTTCCGTCCCCCTTTTGACCAGTACGCTCACAACCGTTTTTGCCTTTGGACCTATTATCCTTCAAATCGGGAGTACCGGAGATTATACCAAATCCCTGGGTCAGGTTATGATTATTTTGCTCATGGGCTCATGGTTCTTTTCCATGTTCTCCTCCACCAGCTTATGTTACTGGTTTATGAAGACCAAGCCTGCCGGCGGCACTGACAAAAAAGAAAAGATTGATCCTTACCAGGGTAAATTCTATCAGATTTACCGAAAAATTCTGGTATTCGGTCTGCGCAATCGATTGCTTGTGCTCGGTTTCGTGGGAGTTACATTTGTGTTAGCGGTATTCGGGTTTACAAAAATACCGCGAATCCTATTTCCCAATGGAGACAGAAATCAGTATACGGTCAATATTGAACTCCCTGCCGGAACCCACATCGAGGAGACCGATAGGACCGTTCGGCAATTTTCCGCCTGGCTGCAGGATAAAAATGAAAACCCGGAAATCACCGGGGAAATTGCCTATGTGGGAAATGGCGGACCCCGATTTTTCCTTTCACTGGCGCCGACAGATCCTGATCCGAATAGTGCTTTTGTTATCGTAAATACACAAACAGGGGATCAGGTGAATGAACTTATCAAACGTACGCGGCGGCATCTGCTGGATTATTTCCCCAATGTCCGTGGAAGGGTCAAGGCGATGTTCCTGGGGGCCTCCGAGCCCGGAATATTGGAGATCCGGCTCAGTGGTCCGAATATAGACGTATTGTGGGAACAGGCCGAACAATTGAAAGCGGGGCTCAGGCAAATCGCCGGCACCCTGGATATCAAGGATGACTGGAATAACCTGGTGATTTCAACCAAGGTTGAGGTCGACCAATACCGTGCCCGCCGTGCCGGATTAACCTCGCAGGATGTGGCCGGCTCTTTGAGTGCCTTTATCGACGGCACCACGGTAACCGATTTTCACCAGGGTAACGTGGATATCCCCATTGTGGGGCGTGGTATCAAGGCGGAACGGGATTCCTCATCCAGCCTGGCAACACTTAACGTTTATTCACAGTCCAAAAAGACCAGCGTTCCCCTCAATCAGGTTGCCGATGTATACGGCATCGGAGAACTCAATCGTATCGTTCGCTACAACCAGGAGCGCACCATAAAAGTCAGCGCCAAGCACCAGGTGCTGAAGGCTGTTGAACTATTTGACCAAATCAAGCCGACACTTGACCGGCTGGAGTTTCCCAAAGATCACCATTGGGAAATGGGAGGTGAACTGGAAAACTCCGCCAAAGCAATGGGGAAACTGGCAAAACCGTTGTTTCCATGTTTTGCCGGCATCATTATACTGCTGGTATGGCAGTTTAACTCTATCCGGCGTGCCGCCATTATTATGCTGACTATGCCCCTGGTGCTGGTGGGTGCCGTGGTCGGTCTGATGGTTATGAAGGCAGATTTTGGTTTTATGGCCATTCTCGGACTTCTGGCCCTGGCCGGATCGATTGTGAACAACGGGATTGTAATGATCGACAAAATCGAAGAAAATAAACGAGAAGGGCAGTTACCCTATGATGCGGTTATCAATTCAGCCGTCAGCCGCTTCAGGCCCATACTGCTTTCGGTTGCAACAACCATGCTTGGGTTCACACCGCTGATTATTCACCATGACGCGCTCTTTTACAACATGGCATGTGTCATGTTTTTTGGCCTGGGAATCGGCAGTCTGTTCACGCTTAACTACGTTCCGGCGCTTTATACCCTGTTTTTTCGTATTGAAGTGCCGGATAAGTAGTTGAGATTTAATACCTGAATTTTGCACGAGAAAAAAGGAACGGTAAAATGAAAACGTGCTGTCTCATCTTTGGATTGGTTATCAGTTTTGCCCTGCTGCTTACCGGATGCGCAGTCGGGCCGGATTATCTCAGGCCCGAAGCACCCGAACCTCAAAAATGGCTTGAGGAAAAGGATCCTGTCATCAAGAGTGAGCCGGCGGATTTTGGCCGGTGGTGGACGGTTTTTAATGACCCGGTTCTCAACACTCTGGTTGAGAGAGCTTTTCAGCAGAACCTTTCCCTTCAAATCGCAGGAATCAGGATCCTGGAAGCCCGTGCCCAGTTAGGGATCGCTACCGGAAATCTCTATCCCCAATCACAGGCTGGCAAGGGAGCCTACACCTATACAGACATAAGCAAAAACACTGCGAATTCACAGCGTGGCGCCGACTTTCATTATGGTAATATTGATTTGGGTTTTGACGCTGCCTGGGAACTGGACTTCTGGGGTAAATTCCGCCGTGCCGTTGAATCGGACATGGGTAACCTCGAGGCTTCAATTGCAAGCTACGATGACATCCTGGTGACCCTCACTGCTGAGGTGGCCCGTACGTATATCTTTATTCGTACGCAAGAGGCGCGTCTGGCCATTGCAAGAGAGAACGTAAAAATTCAGGAACAGTCCCTTGAAATCGCCGAAACGCGTTTCAAAGAAGGAGACGTCACCGAACTGGATCTGCAACAGGCCAAAGCGCTTCTGCGAGACACTCAGGCTACGATCCCCCGGATACAAGCCGGCCTGCGCCAAAACAAGAACGGGCTCGCCATTCTGCTTGGGATACTCCCGGGTGAACTCAAGGAGTTATTAAAAGCACCAAAGCTCATTCCCACAGTACCTGCTGAAGTAAGAGTGGGGGTTCCGTCTGAGTTGCTGCGCCGGCGTCCGGATATCCGCCTTGCAGAGCGCCAGCTTGCGGTCCAGAGCGCCCTGATCGGAGTGGCAAAGGCAGACCTTTACCCCCATTTCTCTCTTTTTGGTTCCATTGGGTTGCGGGCGAGCGATTCAGATGTAACGGCAGCAGGTTCTCCCGGCGGCAGCTCATTTAGCGACCTCTGGGATTCCGACAGCATCGAATTTTACGGCGGCCCTGCGTTTACCTGGAACATTTTTAACTACGGACGCATCAAAAACCGTGTTCGTGTTCAGGATGCCCGATTCCAGCAACTGGCTGTCAATTACCAGAATACAGTTCTCAGGGCGGCTCAGGAAGTAGAAGATGCCATGGTGGCCTTTTTGCGGTCGCAGGATGAGGTAAAATTTCTATCAGAAAGCGTGAACGCAGCCACGCGTTCGGTGGATATTTCCATGATTCAGTACCGGGAAGGTCTGGTAGACTATCAGCGGGTGTTGGATACCCAGCGATTTCAGACTCAAGAGCAAGACCTTCTGACCGAAAGAAAAGGATCTGTTGTCCTGAATTATATTGCCATGTTTAAAGCCCTTGGGGGGGGGTGGCAGATTCGTGAAGGAAGGGATTTTGTCCCTGAGGAAACTCGGAAGAAGATGCAAAACCGGACAAACTGGGGGAATTTGCTGACACCCACAAAGCTGGAAACACCAGCGGCCCATGAAAACAAACCCTAAGGTTGCAAAAGCCGGAGCGATTCAGAGCCAAGGCGCCAAGGGTGAAACCGTAGTAACTCTACTGCGAACCCTTGGCAACGCCGGATCTGGAGTCCTCCGGCTTTCCCGAAGGGTAAACAACATGGCCTAAAATTAACCCCATCCTTTGAATTCACTATGGGTTGGAAATCCAAATGGAAAGTAATTATATAATTTAAATTAGAATATCATAGTGTTATTCCCTTTTCGGCAGGTTGTTTATGCAAAGTTAGGGTAAACTGCGGTGACGATTGCCGGAATGGTAATACCTGCATCAAACTATTTTTAATTGAAACACTATGGAAAACTTTCGTCACTTTTCCGGTTTAACCGGGTTAGTTATATGAAACAAAATCAGCTGACCATAAATAACATAATTCTCTTAATCTGCCTATTAGTCATGATTCTTTTTTTCCCCGTATTATCTTTTAAAAGAGTGCTGATGAAAAACATACTTTTTACGGCTATAATTATCTTCGGCACTTTTTCTCTGGATTTTGTTAAAAGAGCTAAAATAATTCTGATCGCATCCGGAACAGTTACCATATTTTTAAACTGGATTGATCATTTTTTCCCGAATCATGTGTTGGACTTAGTCCATTCCTTCTCATTTTTTTGCTTTAACCTGTTTGTTGTTGTATTTATGGTCAGGCATATCGCTAAGAGCAAAAAGATTAACATAACCATTATAATCAATTCAATCAACGGGTATCTGCTTATAGGAATATTAGGAGCGGTGCTCTTGGCCATGGCGGAAATACTGCAAAAATTTTTGTATCATCTGGATACCGGGGCGATAAATTTTGCCGGGGGCACTGCCCAAGGGTTTCATGATTTTCTATACTTCAGCTTTGTTACCCTGACAACGTTAGGATATGGGGATGTCACACCGGTTTCAGCTTTTGCCAAATCTGTCACGCTGATCATTGCCGTTACCGGCCAGCTTTATTTGACCATTCTGATTGCCATGCTGGTCGGAAAGTTTCTCAGCCGAACGGAAACCGATTGATACAGGATCCTTGGAACGCTCTGAAACCAGGGGAGCATATGCCTTCCAGGATCACCTTTGCCAAACTGACTGCTCATTTGATGTTATTGAAGAATCTTTGTGGGTGGTGCCTCTGTGTTTTCTTGATTTTGGGACTGCCGTTCCTATGCCTTGCGCAGGAGCTGGAGCCCCGGCGATGGAGCCACCTTCCGACAGGAACGAACTTTGTCGGCGGAGGTTATGCTTACACCAAGGCGGACATATCCTTCGATCCCGTTCTCCGGATGGAGAATGTTGAATCGGAGATGCATACTTGGGCGGTTAAGTATATCCGCACCTTTGAACTGTTTCAAAAATCCGCACGAATCGATTTTACTCAAGCATACCAAGAGGGACGTTGGACCGGATTGCTCGATGGCGTTCCCACATCCATCAAACGAAGTGGTTTGTCAGACTCAGTCCTGCGATTCGCAATAAATCTGTATGGAGCACCGCCCCTAAAGGGTAAGGAATTCGGGGCTTACCGGGCTAAGGCCAATGTTGATACCGTTTTCGGAACAGCGCTGGTGGTGCAACTTCCGACCGGTGATTACATGAATGATAAACTCATCAACCTCGGTACGAACCGATATACCTTTCGGCCTCAGATCGGAGTGGTGCACAACCGGGGAAAGTGGTCGATGGAATTAACGGGCGAAGTTTATCTATACACGGACAACAATGATTTTTTCAATGGAAACAGGCTTGAGCAGGATCCGTACTACACCATCCAAACTCACCTCGTTTATACCTTTCGCCCGGGGCTCTGGACAGCAGCGAGTGCCGGCTATGGCTATGGCGGGGAATCCACCGTAAGCGGAGAAAATAAGAACGACCGTAGAGAAAATCTGGCTTGGGCGTTAAGTTTTGGCTATCCGATCTCTCGGCAGTTGGGTATCAAAGTCGTTTACCTGGCGACCCGTACCCAAGAATCAATTGGTCAGGATACGGACAGTATCGCTGTGGGCTTCGCCATCTTTTGGTGATACTGCCGAGATAAATTGCGAAAGAGAGATCCTAACGTTGCAAAAGTTGAGGATACCGCCGCGGTGAAATAGGCTTCGCATTTCACAGGGCAGAACGGAAATCCGAACAGGCGAAAATATCTTTTGTCCCAAAGATGTATCTGAAAAAGAACCAACCTTGTGATCAGTAATGGAGAGCTCACGAATCGGACCCGTTCTGATTTTTGTGTTAACTCCAACAAAAATGTAACGAGTCTCGATTGCATGTGACTGCTATGTATCTTTTTACCTGGAAATGGGCTCAGAATTTATGATATCGAAATCCGAGGGTCATTTGGAACTGTTTTTTTTTGCATTTTCGTAAGAAATAAGATATATGTACTTAAAATTGAGATGGTTAAACCTGTGTGCATGGCAAGAAAGCACACGCTTTTAAATGATCCATTTTCGTGCTATACTCTCAACATTATCTGTACCAGGCAATAAAATGGTCAAAGTAACATATTCACTGCGTCGGGACGCTGCATTTGAGAAAAGGTTATGGATGATCACAAGATAGAAATACCAGAATTGATGGGATACAATGAACTCTTCCGGGTTTTCATGGAAGAAAGCATTGAACCCATCTGGTGCTTTGAACTTGATAAGCCCTTACCCATTGACTTGCCGGAAAACGAACAATTTGACTTGTTTTATAGTCATGCATACCTCAAAGAGAACAATAACGCGTATGCGCAGGTGGTTGGGTACGAACGGAGGGAAGAGCTGCTGGGAATGCGCCTAAGTGAAATAATGCCGCCTTCATTTCCTGAGAACGTCGCATCCATAAAGCAATTCATCAGAGCGGGCTATAATTTGCGTGATTTCGTGACAGTAGAATTTTACAAAGAAAAGAAGTTTATTATTCTCAACAATATTAGAGGCATCATCAAAGACGGCCAGCTTTTGAGAGTATGGGGGACAAGCCGAGACATCACCGCGCAAAAAGCCGCTGAAGATAAACTTCGCAAAACAGAACTGCGCTATCGGACCGTAGCCGAGTTCACCTATGACTGGGAATACTGGGAAAACCCGTATGGTTCCTACAATTATGTGTCACCCTCTTTTGAAAGGATCACGGGTTACCCCGTGCAACAATTGATAAACCGTCCAGGGCTGCTTAATGAGATCATTTTGCCCGATGACCTCACCCCGTGGAAAGAACACTGCCAAGCAGTGCATTCCAAGCATGAAAAAGCTGAGATTCAGTTCCGTATCCGCGACAAGAATGGGCAAATCCGATGGATCGAGCACATCTGTCAACCCGTCCATGGTGATCAGGGAGAATACTTAGGCGTGCGGGCCAGCAATCGCGACATCACCGATAGAAAGCAGACTGAAATCGAACTCTGCGACGCTTTTACGGAGATCGAGCAGTTAAAAAACCGGTTGGAAGCCGAAAGCGCCTACCTGCAAGATGAAATCAAACTGGAACACAACTTTGAAAATATCATCGGTCAGAGCGAAGGGCTGAAATATGTGTTGAACAGAGTCGAGCAGGTCGCCCCCATGGATTCTCCTGTGCTTATCATGGGGGAAACCGGGACGGGTAAAGAGCTTATGGCGCGAGCCCTGCACCAACTTAGCCCTCACGGCAAACGGGCATTGGTGAAGGTGAACTGTGCGGCCCTGCCCGGGGAATTAATTGAAAGCGAGTTGTTCGGCCGGGAAAAAGGGGCCTTTACCGGCGCGACGGCGACCCAGCCCGGGCGCTTCGAACTGGCCAAGGGGTCGACGCTCTTCCTGGACGAAATCGGCGAACTGCCGCTCCAGATTCAGGCCAAACTGCTGCGCGTGATTGAAAGCGGTGAGTTTGAAAGACTGGGAAGCTCGCGCACCTTGCACTCCGATGCCCGCATCATCGCTGCTACGAACCGCGTTCTTGAAGAAGAAGTGCGTAATGGCCGTTTCCGGGAGGATCTGTGGTATCGGCTGAAGGTTTTTCCCATTACGGTGCCGCCGCTGCGTGAACGCCCGGAAGACATTCCCCTGCTGGTCAAATGGTTTGTGGACCAACTCGTAAAAAAAATGGGAAAACGCGTTGCCGAAATCCCCAAACGTACCATGCAGATGTTGCAAAGCTACCCATGGCCGGGCAACGTGAGAGAATTGAAGCATATTGTCGAAGCTGCATTGATTACTGCCCAAGGGGATAGACTGAATTTTGAACTTCCCCAAATTGCGGACACCGCGCTCAGCGACTTTAAATCCTTTGAGGAAATGGAGTGCGATTATATCCTGCGGGTTCTGAAAGCCAAGAACTGGAAGATCGGGGGTGAAAACAGTGCCGCTTCAGCCTTAGGGATGCATGTCAATACGCTTCGCGGCCGTATGAAGAAACTCGGTATCAAGAAGCCAAAACCCCAATAATGATGGCTTCGCAATAAGTCCGATTGAGTGCTATGCTTCACTTCGTGTCTGCGTTACGCTTCATCCTTCGTCACTGCGGCGTACCACAAGTACGCCTCCTTTTCTCAGGATTCGCAAGCCTTAAACTCGAACATTTTACGAAGCCATCTTTTACGGGAATTATTGCGCGCCCATCAATAATGGAAGATGGATCTTTTGGTAAATTTACGCCGAATCGTCTCCCACTTACTCAGCAAAGTCCTGAATATCATCCCGACAAAAACACCAAATATGGTGCAAAAACTATATTTGATGTTTATTATTCCATTTTTTACACTCCCTATCTGCTCATCAAGACAAATATTTAATTAATTTTCAAGTAGTTAAGACAATACCTGCGCTGTTCTTTCTAATGGCATGGTTTTTGAATTACTTTAAATAAGTCCAATAAGCTTCCTAACCATTCCATAGGAGTATGAAATGCTCATCTATCAATTGAGAGTCGAAATCATGCCATACAAAACGGATGAATTTGTCAACAGTATGCGCTCGTTTTCGCGCAGAATTTGTAAGCAAAAAGGTTGTCTTGATTTCAACGTGTATCAGGATTCCGATAAGGAAAATACCTATATCTTAGTTGGAGAGTGGAAAACACGCCAAGCCATGGAGAAACATTTCCAGACACACGAATTCGAGCTGTTAATCGGCGCGGCCAAAGTACTTGGCGAGACATTCGCAATGAACATCGCCGAAGTTGTGGAAACCGGGGGCTTTGAATTGGCCAGAGAACAGATCTCGTCGTAACGGTGAATTGAACATTCATCAGATTGTATATGAAAACGAAGATCAAATGGAAAAGGAGAAAAAAGTGAAACATTCAAAAAAGTTATTATTAACAGTATTGGTTGTGTTTGTTGCACTGACAATGACCGTTGGATCAGCATTCGCTGCCAAGAAGCCGAATATCGTCCTCATCTTTTTGGACAACTTCGGTTGGGGTGAGCCGGGCTTCAACGGCGGGGGGATCATTCGCGGTGCGGCGACGCCTCGGATGGACACGCTCGCCTCTGAAGGTCTCCGCCTGACCAACTTCAACGTAGAATCGCAATGCACGCCGTCGCGCTCAGCGATCATGTCCGGCCGCTATGCGATCCGCAGCGGCACATCAAAGGCTCCGCAGGGAGGCGGCGTGTATGGCCTTGTCGGGTGGGAAGTCACCATGGCCGAGATGCTCTCGGACGCCGGCTATGCCACCGGCATGTTCGGCAAATGGCACCTGGGCCGCACCCCGGGCCGCTTCCCCACGGACCAGGGTTTCGATGAATGGTATGGAATACCCAACTCGACTGATGAGGCACCCTACACGGACCTCCAGGGCTTCGCCGAGAGCGGTCTCGAGGAAGCCTCCTTTGTTATGGAAGCGAAGAAGGGCGAGACGCCAAAGAAGGTGCGGCCATACCGTTTAGACTTCCGTCCGTTGATCGATGAAGTCATTACGAAGAAGTCGATCGACTTCATGAAGAGGCAGGTGAAAGCGAAAAAGCTATTCTTCCTCTACGTTCCCTATACGGCGACGCACTACCCCACGATGCCGCACCCGGATTTCGCGGGTAAGTCAGGCAACGGTGGCTGGGCTGATCTCTTGATGCAGATCGACGCCTATACGGGGATGATTCTGGACGAGATCGATGACTTAGGGATTCGCGACAACACCATCGTCATTTTTACCGCCGACAATGGACCTGAGGCGTCCCAGGGCACCAACACCCTGACGGTCGAGACCAGCTTCCAAGGAACCGCCGGCCCCTGGCGCGGGACGCTCTTTACCGGCTTCGAGGGCAGCTTGAGAGTTCCTTTTGCAGTCCGATGGCCGGGCAAGATCCCCGCCGGGAGATCCAGTGACGAGATCGTCCACGAGATGGATCTTTTCCCGACCCTGGCGAAAATTGCCGGCGCCAAAGTGCCGGATGACCGCGTCATCGACGGCATCGAAATGCGCGACTTCTTCGTCGGCAAGACGGACAAGTCCGGCCGAGAAGGGGTCGTCGTCTATTCCGGCAACGATGTTTTCGGTGTCAAGTGGCGCAACTGGAAGATGAACTTCAAGGAGATAGAAACGGTCTTCGGCGAGGTCAAGGAATACGGCATGCCGAAACTATACAATCTCCAGAAAGATCCAGGGGAGCGTGAAAACGTGCTCTTCCCCAACACGTGGGTGCCAAAGGCCGCCATGCCTCAGCTGATCGAGCATGTGATGTCGCTGCGGCAAGAGCCGCCAATCAAGCCGGGGACCAAGGATCCTTATGTGCCGGGGAAGAAGTAAAAAAGAAAAGAGAATATCGAATGTCGAATGTCCAATATCGAATTACGAAGTGTAAAAGACAAACATCAAACAACGGTAGGGGCTTATTGCAATAAGCCCTTACGTCGACACCTGCTCGAAAGGAAATAAAAATGAATTACAAAAGACTATTTTTCGGACTTATCTTAACTTTGGCATTATCTTTAGGGGGGATGGCCTTTAATGTCCATGCACAAGATGATGAGAAAGGGAAGATGAAGAGTGACAAGACCGGAACCAATCCCGTCAATTTCCAGAGAGAGTCCCGGTTATATAACGAATACTCCTGGCTCAATACGGAGGGCGACGGTGACCAGAACGTGACGACTTTTGAATTTCGCACACCGTTTGCCAACGGCAAGTGGCAGTTTAGGATGAGGGCACGTTACAACATACTCACTGCCGACTTCAATGATGACGGCGTGGATGACGTCGACGAGTCGGGGTTCGGCGATATGGACGTACGGTTTCTCACTGTACCGTATTTCAAGGGTACGAACGCAATTGCCTGCGGGCTGGAGGCGTTCTTCAATACCGCGTCCGAAGATACGCTGGGGACGGGCAGCACCTCGCTCGGGCCCCAGGTTTTTTACGTCAAATTCTTCAGGGGCGGCTTTGGCCCTTTCAAAGGGGGTGGTCTGTTTGCACCGGGCCTGCAGTACAAGTTCAGCGTCCATGAGGACGCCGGCCGCGATGACGTCGATCAGACCATCATCGATCTGAACTTTTTGATGATGGGCACCAGTAAGCAGTACTGGTTCTTCACTGACCCACAAATTATCTTCGACAATGAAAACGATACAGAGTTTGCTATCGTTGATTTGGAGTTTGGCTGGATGATGACCAAATGGTGGCCTGATATGAAGGGGCATAGTTTCTACATCCGCCCGAGCTTCGGAGTCGGTACAGACCGCCCGACAGACGGATCCATCGAGCTTGGCTACAAGATCGTCGGTTGGTGAGAGTCAAAAACCCCTTCACAAAACAGGCTAATAAAATCAAATGAAGCCGAGGGGTCAGCCCTTTGAAAGATGAACATGAAGGCCGTAATGAGGTCCGTTAGGGTCTTATAGATATATGCCTCTTTTGGGCTTCAACTGATAAGCAGTATTGGGCTTTATTTGATCCGCAGAAGTCTTAGATTACGAAGAAGACAAGGAGTTTATGATTATATCGACCTCGAGGTCGGAACCATGTTAGACAGGTATCTCAGCACCAAAGGTTACAGCGCTTACCTGCGGCAGTCTATTGATGTTGGAAATGGTCGGCCGACAGATGGCTCCATCGAGATAGGGTACAAAATCATCTGGTAGGTCTCATTTATCACACCTAATATTGTTCATACGTAAGGAATGACCTTTGCGCTCAGCTCAAGTCTTTCAAAGACATGGCAAAGGAGAAAAAGAGCAAGATGAAATTCTTAAACGATTTCCTGGCCATTATTCTTATCTTTCTTCTGAGCAAGAGCCCATTTATCACGTTGACCATCTCCATATTATTGTCACCCATTGGCGCCGTTTCAGCACAAGCGGCGGAAGGCGGTTATAGCAATTACATCCCCGGAACATACGGCGACTTCGCCATGGCCCTCGCGCCGAGCGAGACGTGGACGCTGCGTAACGACTTTTATTATTACGACGCTAGTACCACCCGATCGGTGCGATCCGGGGCGATCGAGGTCGGCACGGACCTCCAGTTTCTGATGAACTTCACGACTCTGGTGTACAAGCCGGACATCGAAATCTTTGGCGCAAAGTTCGCGACCGGCGTGTTCGTGCCGCTCGTGAACCTGGATCTCGATGCGAGTCTGTCCATTGGAGACAAGGTCGTCAGCGACAGCGACAGCGCGACAGGTTTGGGCGATATCGCATTGATCCCGTTTTCGCTCTACTGGAACAAGGGTAATATCCACACAAGCTTCGGGTTATCCGTCGTTACACCAACAGGCGATTACGACACCGAAAACCTGATCAACAATGGCCTCAACTACTGGAGCTTCGACACCAATTTCGCGCTCACCTATCTGAATCCGGAGACAGGGCGCGAAGTCTCATTCAATATCGGTCACATCTACAACACCGAGAACAACGACACAGATTATCAGACCGGCCAGGAATTGCATCTTGATGTCGTCTTAAACCAGTTCTTCTCAGAGACCTTTGCTGTCGGCATTCACGGTTTCTACCTGAAGCAGGTCACGGGCGACAGCGGCAGCGGGGCTCTGCTGGGCGATTTCAAAGCCGAGGCAGCGGGCGTGGGGCCAGCGTTACTCTGGACCACAAAAATCGGCAATCAGGACGTATCCTTTATCGCCAAGTGGTTGCATGAATTTCATGCCGAGAACAGGCTGGAGGGCGACAACATTTTCATTAGTTTCGCTTTGGACTGGTAGCAAATAAGCCAACTTGCTCGATTAGGAATGATCATGAAATTATCTAGATTACGCGTCTTACTCACGATGGTGTTTATACTCTGCTTTGTCTTCGGTACTTCGCTTGCGTTCCTGGGTCTTACTTTTGACCAAAGGAGAAAACCTGGATAGGAAAACAGATAAACTGATACTTGCAGCATAACCCCACAGCATCAAAGAAAGGATAGTTGTCAGATCAAATCGCAGTCATTACACTTTAATGCCGCAGATAAGTAAAACGGATATCTTAAAAACGATCTATACTTGATATTTACAGTCCGAGCTTGATATCTATTGGTTTTAATGGATTTCACAAGATAGCTTAAATGAAATTAATATCCCGCAATGGAGTAAGATATATCCTGATCTTTTTTGAGACTTATGGTTATGCTTGAATCTTATGATTAATTTTAAAGGAGGAACATAATGACATTTATAAGACAACATTTTTGGTTTCCTGTCATTCTGATGCTGGGGCTGGGACTGGCTGCTATGGGAGCAGGAACGGCCCTTGCCGAAACAGCTGATGCGGAGGTAAAGGCGACCGAAGAAGCGAGTGAGCCGGGACCTGTTATTGGACCGAGGGCAGAAATCGCTCTCAAAGCCATGAGCGATTATATGAAATCGGTGAAACAATTCAGCTTCCGGGGTAAGATATCCTTTGATGATATACTGCTCTCGGGACAGAAGATTCAGTATTCTGCAGAGAATCGGGTAGCCATACGCAGACCTGATCGTGTCTATGCGGAAATGCAGGGAGACACGGGAAACAGGCGCTTCTGGTACGACGGGAAAAAGGCAACGATGGTGGATGGAGGGCTCGGGGTTTACGCTACTGTTGACGATGTCCCCAAGGAACTGGGTGAACTGATGGACTACCTCATGGAGAAGTACAATTTCGCACCCCCTCTCGCCGATCTCGTGTATCCCGATCTTTATGAGGCCCTGATTGACAACGTGCAGTTTGGTATCTATGTGGGTTTGCATGATGTGGAGGGAATCCGTTGCCACCATCTGGCCTTCGTGCAAAAATACATAGACTGGCAGATCTGGATCGAAGACGGCCTGCAGATGGTGCCGAGAAAGGCTGTAATTACATACAAAGCACTGCCGGAATCGCCGCAGTATACGGCAATTCTTACTGACTGGGACCTGAACGCCCGTTTTTCTGACATTCTGTTTGATGTGGAGATGGCGGCTCTGGCAAATCTGGAAAAGATCGAGTTTCTTACCAGGGTCGAACCGGTTGAGAAAGACAATGAAAAGGAGGCTGGCCATGACGCAGACAGGTAAATCAAAAATAAGGCATCTGACGGTCATTCTCACTGCACTTTTCATGGCAGGAAGTATGGTTTTCGTAGACTTTGCACTTGCCCGTGGCGGCGGTCGCGGAGGCGGAGGCGGTCGTGGTGGCGGTGGCGGAAGGAGTTTCAGCAGCGGTGGTGGCGGCAGGGGAGCCTCAAGTGGTCGTTCCTCCGGGAATGGCGGTTTTGGGAGTATACGGCACTCAGGCAGCGGGTCTTCGGCTTCCCGAAGCTACGGCGGAGGCAGCCGCACGGGTAGCTACGATCGCGGAAGCAGGACTGGCACTAGGGACAGGAGCAGCTTTGATCGCGGAAGCAAGACCGGAACGAGGGACCGGAGCAGCAGTCAGGAAACACGCGGCGGGCGCCAGGATACTCGCGGAGAGAAGCAAAGCGGGCGTCAGGATGCCCGTGGTGAGACACAAAGCGGGCGCCAGGAAACACGGACTGAGCGGAAGGACACACGCTCAGATAGTCTCAACGAGCGTCGTGATGATCTGAGCGAAAGCAGGAACGATGCCCGGGAAGACAGACAGGACTACGGCCGGGATGCCAGAGAAGACTGGCAGGACTTCTATGACGACAACTGGAATCACTGGAACACCCACTGGCACGGGTATTATACAGGATGGGCCTTTGGTGCGGGAGTTGTTGTAGGTGCAGCCATCGCTTCCTTGCCGCCGACACACACGATTGTGTATGTGGGTACCACCACCTACTATTACTCAGGTGGTGTGTACTACGTACCCAAAGGCAGCACCTACGTAGTCATTCCTCCCCCTTCGGGGGCAATTGTAATTGAGCTCCCGCCCAGTTGTACGACGGTATATGCGGGAAGTACTGCTTATTACAACTGCCGCGGCGCCTATTATCTGCAAGTTAGTGACGGGTATAAAGTCGTGAATCCTCCGGTGGGCGCTATCATCCAGTCTCTGCCGGAGGGAGCCACGGAAGTCATCGTCTCGGGAACGAAGTACTACGTCTACGGCGGCGCTTATCACCGGCCATACTACAGCGGCGGAGCAGTGATTTACCAGATTGTAGAGGTTCCGGCGAAATAGATGAACCGAGTGAATAACGAATGACGAGTGAAGATTTACGAATAAAAAGGAATAATTCTTGTATTTGAAAGCTGTAGCTATCCAGTTCCCAAAATTTGAAGCTAAGAATAGGTGGTCGAAAATGAATAATATCTTTTTACATTTCTTATGGTTCGGTTTGTGAACTGGAACCCAGATATGATTAGCCGGGGATTTAGGCTTCATTGAAAAAGGTGAATTGAGTAAAGTAAAAACAAACATAGCTGAAATCGAAAGAATGTTGAAGGCACTAATAAAATCTCTTGAAAACAAACACTTGAATCCTTGACCCCTGGAATCCTTGGACCCTCTTCTCCAACTAAATTGGAGAAGAATCATTAAAAGAAACTATTTCATTGAGAGGAGAATGATCATGAGAATTACAACATGTATGGCTGTATTTGTGTTCCTTGCAGCCCTTATTTCAGGCCCTGTTCTGGCTCAGGATATGTTTATCTATCCAAACAAAGGGCAGAGCCAGAAGCAATTAGAAAAGGATAAGTTTGATTGCTACTCCTGGGCTAAGCAGCAAACCGGATTCGATCCCATGGCTCAGCCCACGGCCACTGCGCCGCCTCCGGCACAAGAGGCCAAACAGGGAGGTGTGGTTAGAGGAGCCGCCAGGGGTGCAATAGTGGGAGTCGCGGTAGGCGCCATTGCCGGAGATGCGGGCAAGGGAGCGGCCATCGGTGCAGCCGGCGGCGGTTTATTCGGCGGCATGAGAAGGCGGGACCAGGAGAGGCGTGAGGAGACAGCCCAGGATCAATGGGCAAATCAACAGGCAGCCAAATATGAACAGAATCGTTCCAAATACAACCGTGCTTTCAGTTCGTGTATGGAAGGTCGCGGCTACACGGTGAAGTAAGTTGTTTGGAATATTGGCGTAATGGAGTATTGGATGGAAAATCGAAAGGAGCTTGGCATGAACAAAATCAAACTTATGGGTTTAGCCCTTTTATGTATTATTGTCACACCTCTCTCAATTGCGGCAGCCGACTTTGACGGTTCCAAGCCGCTGCTCTGTGCTACAATCGAAACCTTCGAATGTGGGTCTGGCATCGAGTGCCAGCGGGGCACGGCCCAGAGCATCAACCTTCCGCAGTTTCTAAAAATCGACTTCAAGGAGAAAAAAATCAGCGGCACCCGCGAGAGCGGAGAAGTGTTGACCACCGAAATAGAAAATATGGAGCGCAGTGACGGCAAACTGGTACTTCAGGGTACCCAAAACAACAAAGGTTGGAGTATGTTAATCAATGAAGCTACAGGAAAGATGACAATAACAGCCACTGACGACCAGGTAGGATTCATGGTTTTTGGTGCGTGTATAAACCCGTAGGAAACCCGCGATATTGCAAAATGCGTCGATTATTTTTTGATTGTATTTTATTGAATCCAAACAATAACCCCAATTTTTAATTAGGATAGAATCGGTAACCATTTGAAAGGATTAGCGTTTTTAACTATATGTAAAGGAGGAAATAATCATGGAACGAACTTATGTGCGTGTTTTAAAAGTGACAATTCATTTCATGCTCGTTGTAATTATGATGTGTCTCATTCAACAGCCCGCCTTTGCCGGTTCGGCTGCCGAAATCGACAAAGAAGTTGAACTCGCCCTGGAAAAGCTTTATGCGAGTTCGCCAACAGCGCAGGAATTCTCAACCGTTGCGAAAGGCATTCTGATCTTCCCTGATGTCATCAAGGCCGGTCTGGTAATTGGCGGGCAATATGGCGAGGGGGCTTTGCTTGTAAAAGGCAAGACGGTTGGCTACTACAATACAGTTGCCGCTTCGTATGGTCTCCAGGCCGGCGCGCAATCTTTCGGTTACGCCATGTTTCTGATGACAGACGAAGCGCTGAAGTATCTTCAAGAAAGTTCGGGATGGGAAATCGGGGTTGGACCCAGCATTGTGGTCGTAGACGAGGGTTTGGCCAAATCCATGACTACCTCTACGGCAAAGGATGACATCTATGCCTTTTTCTTTGGTCAGAAGGGTCTGATGGCCGGAATTGGTCTCCAGGGTTCCAAGATCACGAAAATTGATCCGAACAAATAACCCAAGGTTTTTCCTTGGACTTCTAAATCATCATAGATAGACTACAACTATCATGGCGCATGAGAATATTTGCATGTCAGTCGATTACAGAAAACAAAGGGAGGAAATGATGAAAAGAGTATTTCGATTTTTCAAGATTGCAGCAATCTTAACTGCGGCTATCGGCCTGGCCGGCTGTGCGGCCAGCGGCATGAAGAATGTGGAGCAAAGCGGATTCCTCAAGGACTACGGCCAGCTGCAGTCGGGGGGTGATGACAGAGCCGCACTCACTTATTTCAAACCGGGTGTCGATTTTAAACCCTATACCAAGTTGATGTTCGAGCGGGTCGTGGTTTTCCTGAACCCCGCGGCGGAAAGCCGTGAGACCGACCCGACCATTCTCAAGGAGTTGACCGATTTCTATCAGAATGCCCTGCTCGAAGCGGTGAAGGATGGGTATGAAGTTGTCGATCAACCCGGTCCGGATGTGCTCTGGGTGCGCGTGGCCATCACCGATGTAGAGCCGT